>ENA-OQAS01001320-OQAS01001320.1-human-gut-metagenome-genome-assembly--contig:-NODE-1320-length-11799-cov-1.687886_pt1 | contig 11799 bp, 15 predicted proteins | sample MGYA00242733_ERZ504523 | MGnify/ENA primary metagenome ERZ504523 (study PRJEB26092, sample SAMD00036239) | human gut metagenome | host: Homo sapiens | study: EMG produced TPA metagenomics assembly of... | reverse complement strand
TGGACACTTTCAATACTTTAAGAAGGAACAAGAATAAATATTTGGGAGACGAGGTTTGAAGAGTGGGTTGTGAAAATTCTAATATCAGTAAAGATGGATGTTCCGACTTGGATACAGGAAATATTCTGGCGGCTTCTGGATTGGCGAGGTGATAAATATGTTGAGGGATACCGGCCTCTGTCTTCTTCATCTCCGGATTTGTTATTGGAATGTGCTGTAGATAGGAGCAGGATTTATAAGGTCGGAGAGATAATAGCCGTAGAATGTAAATGGAGAAGTAAAGTTGGATTTTATCTTGACAGGAAGGATATTGAGAAGTACGAGGTATATATGAATATTAACCAACTGAACCGTCCGATAAAAAGTCTGTTTTACGTTTTTGGCTTTGGATGGGTTAATGATGCTCCGGAGCAAGTTTATGTGATTCCTGCACGGGAATTATACGATTATAACAAGGACACCGGCCAGGTAACGTTTCCTGCCAAAGAAGGTGAAAGCGAGAAGTTGGAACGGTTGAAGCGTTTTAAAAAGAAGGATAATAGGTGTTTGATGTATATAGAATAACCTTTATTTAATTTATTTCCTGCTATTCTCTTCCATGACACTCAATGCAAATTTATGATGAAGAGAAGCACCACTCCTATTACGGCATACATCGACAATATGAATAAGGAAAACATACCGGGAAATAGATTACACATACCGATAGAAGACGTTACCGCTCTGCCGTAGCGCGGTAACGAACTGGATGAATTGAATGACAACCATAATAACGGCATATACCAGTGAAAGTGCGTCATAAAGTGCCAGAAGCCGAAGTCGAAACATAACGCTCCCCATATATTATTCTTGGGAAACATATCCAGTGGACTGCTGAATGGGATTTTGATAATCAATCACTACCAATGGAACAAGAATAGCGTATAAGGAATAGCTTAAATCCATAGGCACTGCTTTACGTCCTATCCAGGACAGCACATTCTTGAACAATATAAACTCTTGATATACGACAAACATGCTTCCCAGAAGTATCAGCGCCATATTTCCCAGATTATTTTCTACTAATTGAAGCGATGATAGCATCCCTGCCCGTGAGTGAATCATCCAGGCGAAAATACACACGGTCATGGAGAGAAGGGTAGCAAGTGATATTCTGTTGAATGCTTTCCATGAAAGATACTCACCATTCGAAAAATGTGCTGTAAAATTCAGTACCGTTGCCAGAATTGTCAGGGCAGAAAGTATTGCCGGAAAGATATACTGTGAGTCAATCATAGTTAAAAGGATTTGGTAAGGCCATTAACGAAAAATCCTTGAATTTCATTGAAATTCAAGGATTACATCATTTTTAAAAGTGGTGCCACCAGGAATCGAACCGGGGACACAAGGATTTTCAGTCCTTTGCTCTACCAACTGAGCTATGGCACCATTTTTATCTCTTTTGCGGTTGCAAAGGTAGTGAAAGTTTTGGACTATGCAAGAGGTTAGGAAATAAAAAACGCTGATAATTCTCTATATAGTTAATTATCACGTATATTTTTTTTAGAGGAGTATGGAATAAATCCGTTATTTATGCCTTCTTCTTTTATTTTATTCTTGAGGTTTTGTCATTTTCGGATTTCTATTTGATATCCTCTTTTCCCCGGTTTTGGGGCATTTTGTCTATTCAACCTCTTCCTGCTGAGCGGCAGATTCCTCTTTAAGCGGATTCCAGCCCTGTGCCTTCAGCTCAAATTCCTGTCCGTCGCGGCTGATGAGGGCACAACCCAGTTCCGGTTTAGTGATATGACCTATCAGCTTAATGCCTTCCATTTCGGAAACCTTTTCATGGTCGGCGATGGGCACGGTGAACAGCAGTTCGTAATCCTCGCCGCCGTTGAGGCGCAAGTCGTCAGGTTCATGTTGAACTCCTCTGCCATGACGGCCGTTTGGTAGTCGATGGGAATATGCTCCTCATAGATGCGGCAACCGACCTTGCTTTGCGTGCAGATATGCAGTAATTCCGAGGATAGGCCGTCGGAAACATCCATCATGGAAGTAGCTGAATACCTTCTTTAGCCAACTTCTGAATAATGTCGCGGCGGGCTTCCGGTTTCAGTTGCCGTTCCAGCAGATACTCTTTGCCAGCGAAATCAGGTTGTAAATCTTTGTCACCCCCTTTAAGGACGCTCTTCTCACGTTCCAGCAGTTGCAAACCCATATACTGCACCTAAGTCGCCGGAAACGCAGATAAGGTCAGTCTCTTTGGCGCCGTTGCGATAAACGACCTTTCCTTTCTCACCTTCACCGATACAAGTGATGCTGATTGTGAGTCCCGTATAGGAAGAAGAGGTGTCACCGCCTACAATATCCACTCCATATTCCTCACAGGCAAGGCGGATGCCGGCATACAACTCTTCCATATCCTCTACGCTGAAACGTTTGGACAGTCCCAACGAAACGGTGATTTGCCGGGGTGTACCGTTCATGGCATATATATCGGAAAAATTTACTACGGCCGATTTATATCCCAAATGTTTCAAAGGTACATACGTCAAATCGAAATGTACGCCTTCCAGTAACAAATCGGTGGTTACCAGCACTTCTTTGTCCGCCGGGTAGGAGAGGACGGCGGCATCATCCCCGATGCCGTACGTTGATTCGTTTTTTAATTCGATACTTTCGGTCAGGTGGCGGATGAGGCCGAACTCACCGAGAGTTGCTATTTCTGTTCTCATCTTAATTAGTTGAAAGGTTAAAGTTGATAGTTAAAAGCGAATAGTTACCGCGTACTTACACTGCACGGCAACTTTCAACTCCCGACTATCAACTTTCAACCATTTATTTACTTACGCTCTGTTAATCAACTCCCTCATAATCTCCGTCATCTTCGGCTGTGCGGCATCCGCAGCTTTCTGCACTTCTTCGTGGGAAACCTCTACAATCTTGCCTTCCACACCTAAGTCCGTGATAACCGATACGCCGAACACTTTGATACCGCAGTGGTTCGCTACGATTACTTCGGGAACGGTAGACATACCTACGCATCCGCCCTCAGGATACGGAACATCTTGTATTCCGCCGGAGTTTCAAACGTAGCCCTTGCGTGCCGATGTACACACCGTGCTGCACCTTGATACCCTTTTCTGCTGCAATTGCATCCGCCTTGCGGATAAGCTCTTTATCGTACGCCTCGCTCATGTCCGGGAAGCGCGGGCCATACGGAATATTCCTGCCGTGCAGCGGATGTTCGGGGAAGAAATTGATGTGATCGGTGATAATCATCAGGTCGCCGATTTCAAATCGGGATTCGTACCGCCGCTGGCATTAGAAACAAACAAGGTCTTGATACCCAGTTCCCGCATTACACGTACCGGGAAGGTCACTTCCTTCATGGAATATCCCTCATAGAAGTGGAAGCGTCCTTGCATGGCCATAATATCCTTATTACCCAGCTTGCCGAAAATCAGTTTGCCGCTGTGTCCCTCTACCGTAGAAACGGGGAAGTTGGGAATATCCTCATACTTTATTTCATACTTCTCGGTAATCTCACCTGCAAGGCTGCCAAGTCCGGTTCCGAGGATAATTGCTGTCTCAGGATGCGTGTGCATCTTACCTTTCAGATAAGCTGCGGTTTCTTGAATACGTTCTAACATAGCCAATAATGTTTTGGTTAAATATATATTGTTGATTTTGTAAAAACTCTATTTCGATGGGAAGCACATAAATGTACGGCTTCAGCGTTTCGTTCAGGTTGGGATGGTTCTTCAGTCGGGTAGCATCTTTCTCTGTCGTGATAATCAGCCTGTTGTTTCCCTTCAACTGGTTAAAATGTTTCTCGATGAGCAGCAAGTCTTTCTCGCCGAAGTCATGGTGGTCGCCGAACTCCAGCAGATTGACGCTGGGGGTGTAGGCTTTCACTTCTTCCACCAGTGGGGCGGGAGAGGCGATGCCCGTAACGAGTAGCACCTGTTCGTCTCCGGTGCAGGTAATTCTGCCTTTTGCCTTTTCGGGGAACAGTGGCATCAGCGAGCCATAGCGGAACCTGGAGAAATACAATTGCTGGTACGGATACAGATTCAACCTCTTGGTGATGATGTTGAAATCTATCGGCTTGATATCATCCGGACACTTCGTTACAATGACTATCTGGGCGCGGTTTTTCCCGCAGGCGGGTTCGCGCAGTCTTCCGGCAGGCAACAGGCGTCGTCACACAGCAACCGGTGATAGTCGGTCAGCAGGATATTCATTCCTGCCTTACATGGCGATGCTGGAAGCATCGTCCAGTAACACTGCATCCACGGCGGGACTCTTCAATGTAAGCAACTGCTCGATGCCGTGACAGCGGTTTTCATCTACCGCTACCCGTATATCCGGAAACTTGCTCTTTATCTGATAGGGTTCATCGCCGATTTTCTGTACGCTGCTTTCGGCGGTTGCCAGTATGTAACCTTTGCTCTTCCGTTTGTATCCGCGGCTCAGTGTGGCCACGTTTTATGCCCTCATTCTGCAATAACTTTATCAGATACTCCGTATGCGGCGTCTTGCCCGTTCCACCTACGGCGATGTTGCCTACACATATCACAGGAACGTCAAAACTCCTTGACCGGAGCCAGCCCCAGTCAAAGAGTTTGTTTCGCAAGCACACCCCTGCCCCGTAGAGCCAGGACAAGGGATATAGCCAATGATGTATTTTTACGGATGCATCTTTCATTTAAATTTATTGTATGTTCAGTTCAAACGGTACGCGTGCCTGTATGCGGTCTATCTTGTCGAAGTTCTCGATGATGCTGAACTGACGGTACATATCGCTCATTTTGCCGTTCAGCATGCGCCCCTTGATATAATTTCCGGGATTCGTATTCATCAGGCTTTCCAAGAAACCCTCTTTCTTCGGATAACTCATTACGGTGTAAGCGACTACACCTGCTTTTGCAATGGCAATCTCCAACGCCTTGTCCAGGCCGCCCAATTCGTCCACCAGTCCCAGTTCTTTGGCGGTGCTTCCGGTCCATACACGACCTTGCGCTATCTTGTCCAGTTCTTCCATACTGATGCCGCGTCCGTCGGAGCAGCGGGTCAGGAAGAGTTCGTAGCCGTTGTTGACGTACATCTGCATCAATCCCTTTTCACCATCGTTCATGGGGCGGGTCAGGTTGCCGAAGTCGGCATACGGGTTGGTCTTTACTACGTCGAAGTTCACACCCAGTCTCTCCGTCAGCCCTTTGGCGTTGGGCATCATTCCGAAGATGCCGATAGAGCCGGTCAGTGTGGTAGGTTCGGCAACGATGGTATCGGCATTGCAGGAGATGTAGTAACCGCCCGATGCGGCATAATCGCCCATGGATACGATTACCGGTTTCTCCTTTTTCAGTTGGTTTACGGCGTACCATATCTGTTCGGAACCGTATGCGCTGCCGCCCGGAGAATTCACACGCAGCACTACGGCTTTTACATTTTCGTTATCTTTCAGCTTACGCAGGTCTTTGATAACCTTTTCGGAGTTGATACCCTCGTCGGTAGAGGCGGACGAACCGCCGTCAATCTCACCATACGCATAATATACGGCAATTACGTTTCCGCTCTTGTCTCTGGGCACGTTCTTTTTCACGTTTATCATGTCCTGAATGCCCAGTATTGGCATGTTGTCGTCCTTGTCGATGCCTGCCAGATTTTTCAGGTAGTCGCGTACATCATTCTTATATATTAAGGTGTCCACCAGTCCGTTCTTCACGCTTTCCTCTGCGGGGTAAAACATCAGCATGCGGTCGGCTTCTTTGTTCAATGCCTCTACGGACAGGTTGCGCGATTCGGCAACGGCGCTCGTAATCTGTCCCCAGATGGAAGACAGGTATACATTTATCTGCTCGCGGTTGGCTGCACTCATTTCGGTGGAGATAAACGGTTCTACTGCCGATTTGTATGTACCCACTTTAAACACCTGCATCTCCACGCCCACTTTCTCCAATAAATCCTTGAAGAACATAGGAGTAGCTGCCAGTCCCCGCCATTCGAGCATACCTTGCGGGTTCAGCAGGACTTTATCGGCCACGCTGGACAGGTAGTATAACCCCTGCGTATAGGCATCACCGTAGGCCACGACAAACTTGCCCGATTCCTTGAAGTCTTTCAGAGCATTGCGAATCTCTTCCAGCGAGGCGAACCCCGCTCCCAGTGAAGTAGCCTGAATATAAATACCTTTGATATCCTCGTTCTCTTTCGCTTTCTTGATGGAAGAGAGAATATCGTCCAGTCCGTATGTCTTGTAATCATCCTTCATAATAAGGTCCAGTGGGTTTTCCTGGCTGCGTTCGGCCAGTGTACCGTTCAAGTCCAGCATCATGACGGAGTTCTTACGTACTTGCGTTTCCGATTCCGAGGATGAAACCATACTGAAAACTACGAGAATACTGATGAAAAACAACACAACGCTCGATATAACGATACCGGTTACGGTGGCGAGTGTAAATTTCAAGAAATCTTTCATTGTCTTATTGTTTTTGGGTATGCTAACTTTTCAAGCTAACAAAGATAAATAATTAGGTTGATATTTTCCCTATCTGTCGCATGAATTTTCAGTTTGTCACATGGGGGGCTTTTATTCTGCATTTTTACCGGGGGATATAAATAAAAAGAGCCTGCCGCTTTTTTTGTGCGACAGACCCCTTTATAGAGAATGCAGTGAAGAATTCTTTCTCCTTATATTTAAGAGAGGGAATTCTTTGTTATAGGTTTCTCGCTTTCCGCTTCAACAAATGAGATAAGAGTATCTTTTATTTTTTCTTTGTTTTGAGAAATAGCAGCTAAATCAATATTGTCTTCGATTTCAAAGGCATAGTAAGAATTTTCCGTTGGAGTGTATTCTTCTGGCAAGTTGGCAATCGGCACAAATTTAATGTTATGATAATGTATCTTATTATCAATATCTACGGTATATACAAATCCGTCATTAGGTTGTGTTATTATGGAATGTAGCGTACTTTTCTTTTCTAAATACTGTTGTATTGAAAAATATCGGTTCTGATAACGACCCACCTGTTATATTCATTATCTACATCCACCCAGTAGAATAAGTAGTTTTCTCCCTTGTTGCTTACGTAATGAGACAATAAAGGGCCATCATGGTAAATCAAGTCAGCAACTTTAATAAGTTTACTGAAATCAAAATTGATACTGAAACCGTTTATTGTCTTCATATCAATATTCATTGATTAAGACATCTATTTCCGACTGATATTTGAAAGCTGCATTCGCCATGTTTAACACATTTTTAGTGTCGCAAAGATAGGGAATATTTTTTAGCAGAAGGGTTTATCGGATATTTTCTTTTCCAAACATGTTTTTTATCATAAGAATAAAATGATCAGGTTCTTTAATAAATAATAAGCTGTATACTTCCTTGGCATTTAAAACAATCCCCCCTCTCATTTGTTGCTAAAACAATTTTTTTATTCATTATTTTAGTAACAAGTTCTGTGTTTAGGTGCAAAATGTGTACTTTTACGCAGGCAGTAATGCTTAATTGGTAAATGAACTTACAAAACAAGAAGAAAAAGTTGAGTATTCGTGTTGTCATACATCCTTGTAAAGCGAGCGCGGCGGGAGTTTACTCCCTTGCGATTCGCGTGCTGTACTGCCGTAAGAAGAAAGAATACTCTTTGGGGTGGCGGGTCCACGAGCCGAATTACCGGCGGGATGCCGACCGGGTGGTTTATTCGTCCGAGGGTATCCTCACCCGTAGGGAAGTGAGCCTCGTCAACCGTCTTATCAGGAACGAGAAAGAAGACCTTGTCAGGAACTACCGTCTGCTGGAGAGAACCGCTCCCGGCTTTACGCTGGAGCGCCTCATGCTGAAACACCGGAAGGAGCAGTACGACCAGAGTGTGGATAAATTCATCCTGCAATACATCGATACCCTGCTCGAAGAGGGGAAGCAAAGCACTGCCGCTTCCTACACAAGCGGGCTGTACTCGCTGTTGCGCTTTTGCAGTTTGAGGAAATCAACTTCAAAGACATCGACTATGTGTTCGTCACGGACTATATACACTACCTGCGCATGCGCGGCATTTCGGAGAACAGCATCACATGTACCTCAGCAATTTCCGGGCGGTGTACAATAAGGCACGCAAGCAAGGCATCAGGGTATGTGGCGAAAATCCCTTTGCCGGGCTGAACGTGCGCAGCAGGAAACGGTGAAACGGGCGTGAGCAAGGAAGAGATAGCGCTCATCGCTTCGGCCGACCTGCGGCGGTATCCCCAGTTGGAAGCGGCGCGCGACCTGTTCATGTTCAGTTTCTACTGCCGGGGCATGTCCTTTGTCGATGTAATCCACCTCAAGCACGACGTATTGTGCGCGACACGATATTCTACACCCGCAGCAAAACCGGGCAACGGTTGCAGATAGGACTGCTGCCCGCCATGAAGGAGATTATTGAAAAATACAGGACATCCGGCCCGTACATTTTTCCTTATATCCACGGGCAGTCACCGCGAGATGCCTACACGCAATACCGCTACTCTTTGGGCACGGTCAACCGTTACCTCAAACGCTTGGGCACATTGCTCAACATAGGCATTCCGCTCACCACTTATGTGGCGCGGCACTCGTGGGCCACCATAGCCAAGAATGAAGGTATCCCGATATCCTTAATCAGTGAGGGACTGGGACATACGTCCGAAAAGACAACCCAAATCTACCTGAATTCCTTTGCGGTCGATACCCTGAACAAGGTCAATGAAAACGTGGCGGATGCCGTATCGGATTGTATTAAAAATGCAGGTGAAAAATTCATCTGTCTACATAACACAGATAAAAACTAAGAAACGACTCAAATAAACCGGACTTTTCTACTTGCTTTCGCTATATATACTTTATCCCTGTGCTTTGATACTGCAAAGGTAGAGGATATTTTGGATATTGCGTTATCCGAATCCGTCAATCAGTTATCCAAATTAACCAATCTGTTATCCAAAATTGCAAAACGCTGAATATCAGTACCTATTTTTGCTGCTTTTTTTGATTTCCTGCCTTAATTCGCTGGGCGAGCAGCCGAAATTGTTCTTGCAATACTTGTTGAAACCGGCTGCGGAGCCGAAGCCCAACTCGTATGCCACCTCTTTTATAGAGATGAAATCGTAATTGAGCCGGGATAGTATTTCCTTGTTTTTTTGTTTCTGAAGCCAGGATTGAACGGTTTCTCCAAACTCTTGCGTGAACTTGCGGTGAAGTTCGGAACCGCTCATGCCCAACAATTCCGCCAGCTCTTGTTGCTGCGCACCCGGTCTTTGTGTTGGAGAACGGCTGCCTTGAAGTCTACCTCGACTCCCATTATAGGGTAGAGGAGTTGGATTATTTCGCTCTTTGTGTAGGCTGTGCGGAAGATGATGAACAACTCGCGCTCTTTGAGTTCGTGCAGGTGCTTGCAGTTGACGCCCGCCTGGAGATAGGACTCCAGCAGATGCAGGAACATGTCCAGAGGGGCACGCACGGAAAGCGGTTCGAAGCATAGGGGTGTGTGCTGGGCTTTGTCTAAATAGCTGCTAAGCATGTGCTTGTCGCACAGCGAGATTGTATCGTGAAAGAATGACAGACTGATGTATGTGCCCGGCTGGATAACCGTGCCCGTGTAATGGGATGAAAGGGGAATGAAGATGAATTCGCCCGCACGGACTCTTGTTTCTTCCTTGCTGTCTTTGGTGATGCTGACTTCGCCTGACAAAATAAATATCAGGTGGTTGGCCTTAATCTCTTGTTGCCGGTTGTCGAAATGTTCTCCCAAAGCAGCTTCTTTCAGTGCGAAACCGGCGTCTTCCTCGGTCTTGTAGTTCACGCATGAGGTGTGTTCTTTAATGTAGTTCAGTTCCATTTTATGTACTCGATTTAAAGTTAATAATTTCGTTGTTTTATCACCATGTTTCATTTTTTGTTTCAGAAAAACGGATGTATCGAAGCAAAGGCTTGATTGTCATTTTGTCATTTATAACGGTATGTTGAGTTTCTTTTGTTGGTGTTTAAAGGGGGAAACTCTTCATTACTGCGTCTATTTTAAGGACAGAATGGTATCAGACCGAAGTCCCGATACATCCTTGTTTTTCTTTTTGTTTCAGGAAAATCGTTCATGCCGGATAGCATTGAAACGGTTTTCCTTTTTTAATTACCTGATTACTAATGAAATGCACATTAATAATCTGTTTTATGTAAACAGATGAAATTTCTAAAAGCAGCAAAAGGAAAATTAACCTCTATAAACAAGTAAAAGATTACGAATAAAACGAAAGAGAATATGCGAAAGAATTTTACGATTTTTATGATTACCCTATTTATTGCGCTTCTGTCCGGAACGGCTTCGGCGCAACGTTTTGCAGTGAAAAGTAATTTGTTGTACGACATCACCTCTACCATTAATCTCGGAGTAGAGTATAAGGTAGCTCCCCGTTGGACGCTCGAGATGTCTGCCAACTACAATCCGTGGAGCTTCTCGGACAATAAGAAGATGAAACTCTGGATGCTCCAGCCGAAGCGCGCTATTGGCTGTGCAGCGGTTTCTCCGGTCACTTCTTCGGAGCGCATCTGCTGGGCGGAGAGTTCAACTACGGCGGTATGCTTCCCTTCGGCATCACCCCTTCATCATCCGGGTTGGGCAGCAAGCGCTACCAGGGTTGGATGGCGGGAGCCGGAATAGGCTACGGATACAACTGGGCGCTGGGCAAGCGCTGGAACCTGGAAGCCACGTTAGGAGTGGGGTACATCCATTTCGGATACGACCGCTTCGAGCGCAAGACCTACGGCGACGAGCTGGGCAGCGGCAGCAAGAACTACCTGGGCCCCACCAAGGCAGGCATCTCCCTTATCTATATAATAAAGTAACGGACCGCGAAGCGAAGATTATGAAATATTGTGTGCTATTATGTGGACTGCTGCTGATGCAGGCAGTCGGTTTATCGGCTAAGGAACGGGCACGGTTGCAGGCAGATGGCGTAAACATCAGCTGTAGCGGCGACAGCGTGCACGTATCCTTCAGGCTGAAGGTAGAAAGATTGACTAAGGATTACATTTTGAGAGTTACCCCGTTGCTGTATGGGAAAGACGGGCAGCATGCTGTGCTTCCGCCATTGGAGTACGGCAGCCGCACGGCACAGATTGTTGAGTGGAGAGAAAAAAGAGTGAAAGAAAAGCGGAAATCTGTCTCTGCGTACCACAAGGCGGGAGGAACGGTTGCCTATACCTTCGCCCTTCTACGGGGAATGGATGAATGGCGCTTCCCTGCGTTTGGATGCAAAGGGCAAAGGGTGTTGCAGCGAAGAAATGCTGCGCCCGTGCTCTTGGCAGCGGATGTGGCGCTCATTGCTCCCGTCGAACAGCCCGTGCCTGTAATGCCCGAATGAGTATATGAAACGGCACTTCTTTCCGAAGCTTCGTAATGCAGGATATATAAAGGTGTTTTATGAAGCGCAACCGTAGATTGAAAACTTGAAACGACAGTAAACATACCAATTTTATTAATATTTATTTAAAACAACTAAGAAAATGAAGAAGATTAATTTATTAGCAGTGGCTCTTGCAGCCTTTACCATGTTTTCATGCTCCAACGAGGAGATTGTCGATTTGGGCAGCAATGCTCCGGGCGAAAAGGCTACTCTCACCATTAAGGTGGAAGGAGAAGGTAATAATGTAGCGCAGTCAAGAGCTATAGGCGCTACTACAACCGATGTTACGATTAACAACTACATCGTATTCCTTTTCCGTGAGGGCGGTAGTTTGGACTGTCCGCCTTTTTATAGTTCTTCCAGTGCTGCGGCTACGATCACCAACGGTTCAAC
>ENA-OQAS01001319-OQAS01001319.1-human-gut-metagenome-genome-assembly--contig:-NODE-1319-length-11799-cov-4.362834_pt1 | contig 11799 bp, 20 predicted proteins | sample MGYA00242733_ERZ504523 | MGnify/ENA primary metagenome ERZ504523 (study PRJEB26092, sample SAMD00036239) | human gut metagenome | host: Homo sapiens | study: EMG produced TPA metagenomics assembly of... | reverse complement strand
GGCAGAAATTGTAAAGCGGATTTTCTCAATGGCTCTCAGCGGGATAGGAGCACATAAAATCGCGCGCATCCTCAACGATGAGAAGGTCCCAAGCCCGACAGCCTATAAGCAGATGAACGGCATTCACTATCACATTGCTGCGAAAAACAGGAATGTAGGACTTTGGAGCAGCCCGACGGTGTACCAGATGCTCCATAATCAGACCTACGCAGGAAATCTGGTGCAGGGGAGACATAAGAAGATCAGCTACAAGACGGAAAAGACGATGTGGCTCCCGAAATCGCAGTGGATCGTGGTCGAAAATACCCATGAACCGATCATTGACATGGAAACCTTTGAGACTGTCCAGATGATGCTGAAAGAGCACACCCGGAGCGGGGCAAAGGGCGAGATACATCCACTTGCAAAAAAAAATCGTCTGCGGATGTTGTGGAAGCTTTATGGAGCAGACGGGACGACAGCCGAGGGCAGACGGAACAAAGATACGGTATATCCGCTGCCGGATGCATCAAAGGGCACCGGAGCAATGCGGGAACAAGACCTGCACGAACCTGACAGATCTGCAAAATGTGGTGCTCCAGCGTATCCGTGTATATGTGTCGGACTGGTTCGACCCGGAAAAAGTAAAGCTACCGGAGCAGGACGACCCTGTCCGGCAGAGAAATCAGGCAATGCGGGAGGAACTGCGCAAGCTGCGGGGCGATGTTGAACGTCGGCGGAAGGCGATGCAGGAGCTTTATCTGGATAAGGTGTCCGGCCTGATCGATTCGGCGCAGTTCTTTGAGATGAACAAGTCTTTCCTCGATGAAGTAAGCAGTGCAGAAGCCAGAATCGAAAAGCTGGAATCCGAGCTGGAACAGCAGAAGGAAGAAAGTGCTACGATCCAGACCCGGATGCAGCGTGTGAGGGAATTGGCACAGGTTTCGCACCTGACCCGGGAGCTTGCAGTGCTGCTGGTGGACCGTGTAGTGGTCGAGCCGAAGGATGCACGGACGGGTGAACAAAAAATAACGATTGAATGGAATTTTTGAGTGAGAAAAAGCTCTGGATGACCCGTTGGGTTATTTTCGTCCGCCCAGGTGGGGTATACCTCGCTGGAGGCGACATTGGCGATATAATCCCGGAAGGACACGGTCACGTTGCGGGCAGAAGCGGCCGGTTTGCCCAGATGCACCGTGATGTTTTGGGGATGATCACCTTGTCCAGCACCCGGGGCGTGCAGTTTTCCACCGGCTGTGCACCGCTGCCGCCGCTGCCCGCAAACAAAGGGTGCGGCGGGATGACGATGGGCGCGTCCGGGATGTCCTTGCCTTCCTCCGTGACCGGAATCATCGCAGGCTGTGCCAGTGTGATCTGCCCGGCAAAGATCTGGATGCCCTCAATGCGCACGGTGCGGTAGCCGGATTTTGCGGCGGTCAGGCTGACACGGCGTAAGGGCGGATGGTGTTGTCCTCGTCCAGCGAGAGGGTGCAGGCGGGGGCTTCAATGGGAATGTCGGCGGCGCTGCCGGTCGCATCGGTGATGCAGTGCAGGGTAAAGCCGTCCCCCTGCACCGCAACGGTCACCCCCTCCATGGGGCAGACTGGCGGGCCGCAAAGGTCTGGATGCGGAGAGTTCCGGTGTTTTTCATGGAGATACGCTCCTTTGCTGGTAAAAGTATGCTTCTGCCCCAGCGTATTCCGTCCGGCACCCGGGCGTGCATGGCAATGCACACCGCAAATAAAAAAGCCGCCCGAAGGCGGCAGGGGAGAAAGGTTTATTTGGCGCTGTCCTTGGCAAGGGCGGCGTCGATATTTTTTTGCAGAGCGGCAAGGTTTTCTTCCTTGTCGATGCCGCCAAGCAGGGGCTGCCCCACAACGTTGCGTCCCGGTCAAAAACGTAAGTGGTGGGGAAGGCCATGATGTTCAGTGCAAACTTGCCGGCCTCACTGCCGGAGGCAAAGTAGATGTTGCGGTAGCTTGCGCCCGTTGTCTCCAGCAGTTTTTTGGCGGCATCAATGCCCTGCTGGTTGCCGTCCAGCGTCTCGGTGTTGATGCCGATGACCTCACCGCCCTGTGCCTTGACCTTCTCGTTCAGGGCGTTCAGGTCGTCCAACTCCTCCACGCAGGGCTTGCAGCCGTTGAACCAGAAATTCACCACCGTAAAGGCGTTGCCCGCAAACAGGCTGTTGTCCACCGGGTTGCCCTCTAAATCGCTGCCCTCAAACTTGGGGAAGGCGGTGCCTGTGCGGCGGCACTGGAAGCGGCATCCTCTGCGGGGGCAAGAGCGGCGATCTGCTCCTCGATGGCACGAATCTTTTCGGCATCTGCGGTCAGGGTCTTGTACTCCTCGTCCGAGAACTGATCTTTGGCCTTTTCCACAGCGCTGAGCAGAAATCGCCGTAGTTGGCGCTGATCGTGGTTTCGGTCACGTTTTTGTCCATGGATGAGAACACTTTCTCCCACAGAGCATCGTTTGCAGAAGGATCTCGTTTTCCTCGGCCAGCAGCTGCTCCTCGGTTTTGCTTTCTGCTGCCGCAGAGGAAGCGGCAGAAGAGGATGCAGAAGATGCAGAAGATGCGCCCTGCCCGCAGGCGGCAAGGCTGAAAGCCAGCACAAGGCTGAGAAAAAGTGCGGCGATACGATGGATCTTCATGGTTTTACTCCTTTGTTGTTTCGGTATTTGATTGGTCCCCCAGCCCGAACTTGTACTGAATGGCGTCCGTGGGGCAGGCTTTCATGCACATCCCGCAGCGGATGCATTCGGCGTGTTGGGGGTCTTGGTAATGTCTACGTCCATCTTGCAAGCCTTTGCACAGGCTCCGCAGGAGACGCATTTGTGGGTGTCTACGCGCATCTGGAACAGCGAGACCTTGTTCAGCAGCGCATAGAACGCGCCCAGCGGGCACAGCCACTTGCAGAAGGGGCGGTAGAACACCACGCTGCCCACGATGACCGCCAGCAGGATGCAGGCCTTCCATGTGAACAGCTTGCCCAGCGCAGCGCGGATGCCCGCATTGGTCAGGGAGAGGGGAATGGCACCCTCCAGCACGCCCTGCGGGCAGAGATACTTGCAGAAGAAGGGGTCGCCCATGCCCAGCTCATTGACCGCCAGCAAAGGCAGCAACACCACCATGACCAGCAGCACCGCATACTTTAAATAGCGCAGCGGCTTCAGCTTTTTGGTGGAAAGCTTGGGGGATGGGATCTTGTGCAAAAGCTCCTGAAACCACCCGAATGGGCAGAGGAAACCGCAGATGAACCGCCCCAGCAGCACTCCAAAGAGGATGAGGATGCCGGTAATGTAGTAGGAAAAGCGGAACTTGGAAGAGCCCACCACCGCCTGGAATGCTCCCACCGGACAGGCACCGGCCGCGCCCGGGCAGGAATAGCAGTTCAGCCCCGGCACGCAGACGTATTTTCCGCCGCCCTGATACAGCGCTCCTTTTGCAAAATTGGGTAGGTGGAGATTGGTCAGCAGGGTAGCCCCGGCTTGTATAAAGCCCCGGAAGCGGGCAAGGGGAGAAAGCTTTTTCTTTTTCCTATCCAATGCCCACACACTCCATACACAGCCGGATGGCTTTTGACAATACGGTGTCTGCCTCGCCCCGCCATAAGCCGAACAGCAGCATCAGAACCCCGGCGGCAAGCAAAAGCAGCTGCGCCTGTTTTTTTGTCATGAACATCATAGCCTCCTGTTGTTTGATGGCATCAGTATACACCATGCGTGATAAAATCTCTGCTAAGAAAATCTTAACACGAATCTTAACACCGTCTGCTATAATCTGTTATAATGAAGAAAAAACGCAATTTTTATGGGAAAGGTGGAAAACAAAGATGCGCCTTTTGGTGGTAGAGGACGAGCACTCCCTGCGGGAGGATATTGCCCGAAAGCTGCGGCTGTCCGGGTACGAGGTGGATGCCTGTGCAGACGGCGAGGCCGCGCTGGAGCACTGGCAGCAGAGCGGTACGACCTTGTACTGCTGGACCTCAACCTGCCCAAGGTGGACGGAATGCAGGTGCTGCGCACCCTGCGCCGGCACGACCTTGAGACCTGTGTGCTGATCTTGTCGGCACGCAGTGAAATCGCAGATAAAGTGGAGGGGCTGGATGCCGGGGCGAACGATTACCTTTCCAAGCCCTTTCACCTTGCAGAGCTGGAAGCCCGGGTGCGCAGCCTGACCCGGCGCAAATTTATTCAGCAAGACGTCTGTCTGTGCTGCGGACGGCTGAGCTTCAACACCCGTAGCCGCGTTGCTGCTGTGGACGGTCAGACCCTTGCTTTGACGCGGAAGGAGAGCGGCGTACTGGAATATCTGCTGCTGCATCAGGGACGCCCGGTCAGTCAGGAAGAACTCATCGAGCACGTCTGATGGCAGTGTAGACAGCTTCAGCAACTCCATCCGGGTGCATATCTCTGCCCTGCGCAAAAAGCTGCGGGCGGCGCTGGGCTACGACCCCATCCGCAACCGCATCGGGGAAGGCTACGAGATCGGAGGCGAGGTACAATGAAACATTTGTCCCTGCAATGGCGCATCACCCTGCTGACCGCGCTGCTCATCGCCTGCGCCTGCGTGTGCATGAACCTGCTTTTATACCGCACCGGCGTTACCGGCATGGATGCCTCAACGGCTTTATGATGCAGTACCAGCCCGGCAGTGCGGATCCGTTGACCATCGAGATCCCGCAGGAGGAAATGTCCAGTCTGCTGGCGCATTTTTCGCAGGAAGTCTACGATGCAAAGGTGGTCTTTGGCCGCAAGGGCTGGTGCATCACCGTCGTGGTCACCATCGTCAGCGCTGCCATTGCTTATTTTGTCAGCGGCAGAGCGCTGAAACCGTTACAGCAGCTTGCGCAGCAGGCGCAGCAGGTCGATCAGGACAGCATCGCCACCACCCGTCTGGACGAAAACACTGTGCAGGAATTCGGGCAGTTGAGCCGGTCGGTGAACCGGATGCTGGATGGTCTGGCGCAGTCCTTTGAGTTGCAGCGGCAGTTTGCGGGCAATGCCGCCCACGAGCTGCGCACCCCGCTGGCTATTTTGCAGACGAAGCTGGAACTGTTTGCAGAGGAGCACCCGGCCATGGACGCCGAAACTGCCGGGCTGATCCGCTCTCTGCGGGAGCAGCTGGACCGCCTGACCGCTCTTGTGCGCACTTTATTAGAGATGAGCAATCTGCAATCAGTCTCCCGCACCGACCAGATCGCCCTTGCGCCGCTGGTGGAGGAGATCCTGACCGACCTGACCCCCCTTGCCCAGAAAAACAATATCTCTTTGCAGCAGGACTGCGAGGAACTTGGCATGGTGGGCAGCGATGCGCTGATCTACCGGCTGGTGTTCAATCTGGTGGAAAACGGCATCAAGTATAACCGCCCCGGCGGTGCGGTGCGCGTCACCCTGCAACAGGAAAAGCAGACCGCTGTACTGCGCGTTGCAGATACCGGCCCGGGTATCCCCGCAGACTGCCGGGAGAGCATCTTCCAGCCTTTTTCCGGGTGGATAAGTCCCGCAGCCGGGAGATGGGCGGCGTTGGGCTTGGCCTTGCCTTGTGCGGGAGATCGCCGTGCTGCATGGCGGCAGTGTGACCGTGGAACGCAGCAGCGAAAACGGCACTACCTTTGCAGTCACCCTGCCGCTGGCACAGCTCTGCTGAAACTGGGCGGGACTTTATTTTGGCACACGGGGGAGTATACTGGAAGCAGAAGACCCCGGAAAATAAGAAGGACAAAGGAGATACTGAAAATGCAGGCAACCATTCACAACGAATTTCTGACCCTGACCGTGGACACCCACGGTGCCGAAGCCGTCAGCCTGAAAATGCGGCGGGGGAAGAGCTGCTCTGGCAGGCCGACCCGGCTGTGTGGAAGCGCCACGCTCCCATTCTGTTCCCGTGGACGGGCAAGCTGCCCGGCGGTACCTTTGAGGTGGACGGCAAAACGTACAAGGGCGGTCAGCACGGTTTTGCCCGCGACATGGAGCACACCCTGCTCAAGGCCGAGGGCGATACCATCCAGTTGGAGCTGCGCTCGGATGATGCCATCAAAGCCGAACGCTTCCCCTTCGATTTTGTGCTCACCAGCACCTTCCGTCTGGACGGCAAGACCGTGCACCATACGCTGACGGTGCGCAACCCCGGCACCGAAGAGCTGCGCTTTGGCATCGGCTATCACCCGGCGTTCAACATCCCCTTTGATGCACAGCACACCACCACGGATTACGAGTTCCGGTTCGACCAGCCGGAAAGCCCGGTCATTCTGGATGCCCGTCCGAACGGCCTGCTGTCTGGCAAGTGCTATTATCAGTGGAAGAACCAGCAGGCCATCCAGCTGACGGATGATTTGTTCGCAAACGACAGCTTCTGCATGGCGGGCCTGCGCACCAAGACCATTGGCATCTATGAGAAGGGCACCGGCCGCAAGATCACCTGCAATGTGGAAGGCTACCCCTACGCGCTCATCTGGTCGGCCCCTGCAAAGCCGGTGCGGTTTGTGTGCATTGAGCCGTGGCATAGTCTGCCCGCCGCCGAGACTGACCCGCAGCAGTGGAGCCAGCGTGCAGCCGCCGCCTGCCTTGCCCCGGGTGAAAGCTGGGAGACCACGTTGAGCACCACATTTGAGCGGTAAAACTCCCTCAGTCTCGTTTCGCTCGCCAGCTTCCTCAGAGAGGGAGCCTGTCTGCGCGGTCAAGCCTTCCTCGTTGAGGAAGATGGCATCGCGCCGGCGATGACGGAAGGAGTTCTGCAAACAAGAAAAAGCTCCCGGAACATCGAAATGCTCCGGGAGCTTTTATGCTGTCATCAAAAGGAAAGCTTAGTACGCCACGCCCCAGTAGACCATGGCCTTGGCGGGCTTGCCGCAGCAGGGGCATACATCGCTCAGGTGTTCCTGCTCAAACGGCATGCAGCGGCTGGACAGGCCGACTTCTTCCTTCATCTTCATCTCGCAGGCAAGGTCGCCGCACCACATGGTCTTGATGTAGCCGGTGTTTGCCTTGGCCAGCTCCTTCACCTCGTCCATGGTGGTGGCAGCCAGGTGCGCTTCTCGCGGTTGGCAAGAGCACGCTCGTACAGGTCCTTGCGCAGGGCCTCCAGCTGTGCGGGGATCGCAGTCTCCAGCTCGTCCAGAGAGACGAAGACTTTTTCGCGGGTATCGCGGCGCACCAGCACGCACTGGTTCTTTTCCAGATCCTTGGGGCCGATCTCCAGACGCAGGGGCACGCCCTTCATCTCCCACTGGGAGAACTTCCAGCCCGGTGCGTTGTCGCTGTCGTCCAGCTTCACGCGGGCATACTTGCTGATCTTCTCGGCCAGCTCGGCAGCCTTCTCGGAACGCCGGGCTTGTGGGCTGCGATGGGCACTACGACCACCTGAATGGGGGCCACTGCCGGGGGCAGGATCAGGCCGTCGTCGTCGCCGTGGGTCATGATGATAGCGCCCACCAGACGGGTGGAAACGCCCCAGCTGGTCTGGAACGGATGATGCAGCTGGTTGTCGCGGCCGGTAAAGGTCACGTCATAAGCCTTGCTGAACTTATCGCCAAAGTAGTGGCTGGTGCCGCTCTGCAGGGCCTTGCCGTCCTTCATCATGGCCTCGATGGTATAGGTAGCCTCGGCACCGGCAAACTTTTCCTTGTCGGTCTTGCGGCCTTTCACCACGGGGATGGCCAGATCCTGCTCGCAGACATCTGCGTAGCAGTTCAGCTGCTGCTGGGTCTCAGCCTCAGCCTCGGCGGCAGTCTCGTGGATGGTGTGGCCTTCCTGCCACCAGAACTCGCGGCTGCGCAGGAAGGGGCGGGTGGTCTTTTCCCAGCGGACAACGCTGCACCACTGGTTGTACTTCATGGGAAGCTCACGGTAGCTGTGCAGCACGCGGACCAGTGGTCGCAGAACATGGTCTCGCTGGTGGGACGCACGGCCAGACGCTCTTCCAGCTTGTCGGAACCGCCCATCGTGACCCACGCCACCTCCGGCGCGAAGCCATTGACCAGTTCGCCTTCCTTCTGCAGCAGGCTTTCCGGGATCAGCACGGGCATTGCCACGTTCTCATGGCCGGTGGCCTTGAAGCGGGCATCCATGTCCTTCTGGATCAGCTCCCAGATGGCCTGACCGTAGGGGCGCAGGATGATGAAACCCTTCACGCTGGAGTACTCCACCAGCTCTGCCTTCACGCAGATATCGGTGTACCACTGTGCGAAGTTCTCTTCCTGGCTGGTGATCGCCTGTACGAGCTTCTTTGAATCTTTTGCCATTTTTGCTTTTTCCTCCTAAGGCCGTGCGCCAAACGGCTTGCGTTCCGCACGAACCATATTAAAAGCCCCGTCCATGCAGTGCGGCCGGGTGCCGCACCAGAAGGCAGGGCTTTTTGACTGAATCAGTTCTGCGCGTGGCTGTCCACAAAGTTTACCACATCGCCCACGGTGCGCAGGGACTCGATGGCATCGTCCGGCACCTCAATGCCAAACTCATCCTCCAGCGTCATCACCATATCCACGATATCCAGACTGTCGGCCTCAAAATCGCTCATGATGTCACTGTCCATCGTGATCTTTGCCGGGTCAACATCCAGCTGCTCCGCCAGCAATGCACGGATTTTTTCAAAAGTATCCATTCCTGTGGTCTCCTTTTTGCAGTTGTTTTGCCTGTCCTGTACACCGGTGCCGTGCGTGCGGCTGCCGTGACGGATGCACCCGCAGATGCTGCGCGGCCCCGGACTGTACAAAACTCTCTCTTTTTTTATATCCCATGCCATGCGTATTGTCAAGCCCTGTTTTCCATTCTGGCAGATTCCTTTGCGAAAAATTGCCGGAAAGGTGCATTTTCGCTTGACAGGAGCGCCCCGGTTTCTTATCATTATAGAGTAGCGAGTTTATAGGGACTGACCACAAGTCCATGAAGGAGTTTGAGCATGAAGCTTCATTTACCAAAATGCAGGGCTGCGCTAACGATTATATCTATCTGGACTGCCGCAAAAGCGGTGTGCCGGAGAACATTGCAGCCCTTTCCGAAAAATTGTCCCGGCGGCATTTTTCATTGGTGCGGACGGCATCATCTGCATCTGTGCTGCGCAGACGGCGGGTGCGGACGGCATGATGCGCATTTTCAACGCCGATGGCAGTGAGGGCAGGATGTGCGGCAACGGCATCCGCTGTGTGGCTGAATGGCTGTACACCCACGCATTGCCAAAGAGACCCTTGCCATTGATACCCTCAGCGGCCTGAAGACCGTCACCCACAAGGGTGCGGGCCTGTGGCAGGTGGAGATGGGCGCTTACAGTGCCATGCCTGCCAGCCTGCCTGCTGTGAACATGGGCGAAGAACCGCTTGTGGACAAAGAACTGACCGTGGATGGCAAAACGTGGCATGTGACCTGCATCAGTGTGGGCAACCCTCACTGTGTGACCGTGGTGGAGGATGTGGACAGCCTGAAGCTGGAAGAGATCGGCCCGGCTTTTGAGAACCACGCAAACTTCCCGGAGCGCATCAACACCGAGTTCGTGCAGGTGGTGGATGCCACCCACCTGAAGATGCGGGTGTGGGAGCGCGGCAGCGGCGAGACATGGGCTTGCGGCACCGGCACCTGCGCCACCGTGGCGGCCCTGACCGAGCTTGGCATCTGCCCGGCAGGCGAGGACATCCATGTGCAGCTGCGCGGCGGTGTGCTGACCATCCGGGTATTGCCCGGCAGACAGCTGCTGATGACCGGCGCCGCCGAGACCGTGTGCGAAGGTATCACAGAAGTGTAAAGAGAACGAGAACCTCTCAGTCGCCTGACGGCGACAGCTCTCCCGAAGGGCGAGCTTTCCACATCAAGAGGAAAAGTTTTTCTTCACAACAAAAAAGCTCCCCCACTCGGGGGAGCTGGCATCGAGCAGACGCGAGATGACTGAGAGGGTCATACCAAAACAGAAGCGAGGGAAAGTACTATGAAGATGAACAAGCATTACAACGAGCTGAAGGCAAGCTACCTGTTTGTGGACATTGCCCACAAGGTGGCCGCTTATCAGGAGGCACACCCGGAGAAGGAGATCATTCGTCTGGGCATTGGCGATGTGACCCAGCCGCTGGCAAAGTGCGTGGTCAAGGCCATGCACGATGCAGCCGATGAGATGGGCACCAAGGAAGGCTTCCACGGCTATGGCCCGGAGCAGGGCTACCCCTTCCTTAAGCAGGCCATTCAGGGCTACTATGCAGGCCGCGGCACCCAGCTGGCAGAGGATGAAATTTTCATCTCTGATGGTGCAAAGAGCGATCTGGCCAACGTACTGGGCCTGTTCGATGTGGACAACACCGTGCTGGTGCCGGACCCCGTTTATCCCACCTACGTGGACGATAACGTGACCGATGGCCGCAAGATCATCTACAGCCGCACCAGTCAGGAGAACGGCTTCCTGGGAATGCCGGATGAGAATGTGAAGGCTGACATCATCTATATCTGCAGCCCCAATAACCCCACCGGTGCCGCCTACACCCGCGACCAGCTCAAGGCATGGGTGGACTACGCCAAGAAGAACGATGCCATCATCCTGTACGATGCTGCATACGAGTGCTTCATCTCCGACGAGAACCTCGCCCGCAGCATCTTCGAGATCGAGGGTGCACGGGAGTGTGCCATTGAAATTTGCTCCTTCTCCAAGATCGCAGGCTTCACCGGCACCCGCTGCGGCTACACTGTGTGCCCAAGGAGCTGGAGCGCGAGGGAATGAACATCAATAAGCTGTGGCTGCGCCGCCAGACCACCAAGTTCAACGGTGTGCCTTATGTGGTGCAGCGCGCTGCAGCTGCGGTGTTCACCGAGAGCGGCATGGCCGAGATCCAGCAGAATTTGGACTACTACCGCAAGAATGCCAAGGTCATCGCGGACGCTCTGGACGAGTGCGGCGTGTGGTACTGCGGCGGCAAGAACAGCCCCTACATCTGGCTGCGCTGCCCCGGTAACATGAAGAGCTGGGAGTTCTTCGACTGGCTGCTGGAAAACTGCGGCGTGGTCGGTACCCCGGGCGTGGGCTTCGGCGAGTGCGGCGAGGGCTACTTCCGCCTGACCGCTTTCGGTGACGCCGAAAAGACCAAGATGGCCGCCGAGCGCATCAAGACCGCCATCAAGGCACTGTAAAACCTAAAAAATGCACCTGCTGTCCGTTTTGGACGGCGGGTGTATTTTTTTTGCGCATTCTCTTGACAAATCCGTGTCTACTGTATATACTGTGCATATACAGATAAAACACAAGAGCCAAAGGAGCAGCCGATGGAACTGTTTATCAACAACAAAAGCGGCGCGCCTATCTATGACCAGATCTACAACCAGATCAAGCAGCAGATCATCAGCGGGGCTTTGCAGCCGGACGAGGCCATGCCCTCCATCCGGGGGCTGGCACGGGATCTGCGCATCAGCGTCATTACCACCAAGCGCGCCTACGATGAACTGGAAAAAGAGGGCTTCCTTTACGCAGTACCGGCAAAGGGCTTTTTTGTAGCCCCTAAAAACACCGAGCTGCTGCGGGAAGAGAACCTGAAAAAAATTGAAGCGCACCTTACCGAAGCTGTGAAGCTGTCCGCATCCTGCGGGCTGAGCAGGGAAGAGCTGCGGGAGATGCTGGAACTGCTGTGGGAGGGCTGAACATGAACGCACTGGAACTGCGGGGACTTACAAAGCACTATAAGGACTTTACCCTCGGACCGCTGGATCTGACACTGCTCGGCGGCACCATCTGCGGCCTGATCGGTGAAAACGGCGCAGGCAAAAGCACCACCATCAAATTGATTCTGGACATACTGCAGAGGGACGGCGGTACCGTGACCATTTTGGGCAGGGACAACCGCACCGATC
>ENA-OQAS01001318-OQAS01001318.1-human-gut-metagenome-genome-assembly--contig:-NODE-1318-length-11806-cov-1.472301_pt1 | contig 11806 bp, 19 predicted proteins | sample MGYA00242733_ERZ504523 | MGnify/ENA primary metagenome ERZ504523 (study PRJEB26092, sample SAMD00036239) | human gut metagenome | host: Homo sapiens | study: EMG produced TPA metagenomics assembly of... | reverse complement strand
TTCCATTCACATTGACTTCCGAAAGAGTATTCTTCTTGGACACCGTTACATTGCTGGCTACCGACTGAATTGATACGTTCGGTTATCTCGGTCAACGCTTTCGTCTGCCCCTCTGCCAACGAACCGGCCGTAACCGACACTACCAGATAATCTTCCACCGCCGTATTCAGCCAGCCCGGAACTTTCTTTGCACTCCTTTCCACCACTTTGGTCTGGGCTGCGACATCCGCAGTCAGCAATGTGATGAAAATCATCCATATCAATCGTTTCATACGCTTTTTATCTTTTTATTGCCATTGAACCGGCAGGTTACGAATGTATACTTTTGTATCCGCTACCAACAACTCTATATAAGAAAAAAGGGAGAATCTGTCGAATACGTTCGTTACATAAAACTCCCGCCGTACCGTTACACGGGGCGGCATCTTCATCCATGCCCCGTTCTGTATCTCGAAGTCTTGCATTCCGTACCACTGTCCGTAAAGGCGGAAGTAAATCGCAAGAACTCATCCGTATTACGGCCTGTGTCCACATTGGTCATTTCCGCCAAAATCGTGATACGCTGCTGGGTAGCATTACCTGTGCACTTCAAACCTTGAACTGCAACCTGTTTGTGGAAAGGGTAATTTCGCAGCGGGCTACCGGAGTTTCCTGCGCAACGGGCTTTTCAACCACTTTCTCAACAATCACAGGTTTCTCGACTACCTTCTCAACCACAACCGGCTTTTCCACTATCTTTTCAACCTCCACTATTTTCTCCACTTCAACAGGTTTCTCTATCACTTTCTGTATAATCATCGTATCCGGCTGTACATCGGGCACATACTGCGCCAACTCCGTCTGGAGCACGGAAGCCTGCTCATAACAAGGCACACTCTCCGACACGGCAGAAAGATAACTCAATGCCTCCGGGTATTTCTTCAAATTGTAAAGGCTTTGTGCTTTCTGAAGAATAGTGGCGCAATTAGCGGCATAATAATCCTGTATCTTCTGCCGGGCAATACGGATAAAACGGGTGTAAACCGGATCGGTTGTACGCAGAGCGGAAATCATGGCCTTATAGGGTCGGCGCCTTCTGCAGCTGCCCGGACACGGACACAACGGCACTGTGATACATGCTGCCGTCTATCCTGTTCTTGGCAACCAGCGTCAATTCTCCCTTTACAAGCGTGGTATTACGCATCAATCCCGAAGTGGACTGCTTGTCTAAAACCGTTATCACCGGTTCTATGACAAAGACATTATAGTCGTTTGCCGCTCCCGCACTGTTTCGGGTGATAATTTGTCTCAACTTGTTTTGAAGCATTTCTTGCGATGCTGCGGACAACTCGCTTTCCCCGGACAACGGTTGTACGGAGAAGTTGATTGTCTGTCCCGAAAGCTGAACGGTACAAAATCCTGCAATCAATAGAAATAAGAATTTCTTCATATCATAATTATTAAAAGACAGATGTCCGGCTGTGTATCTTATCCATAAAAACACCTGCCGGACACCCAGTCCAAATGTTATTCCCTGGAATTCTGAATTAAAAGCTGTATGTACTGTCCGGAAGCGGCCTTCTCGCTAACCGTATAGCCTTTGTCTTTCAACAATCCCGATGCAAACCTTCTCAGCTTGCCCGTTTTCGACTTTATGGAACGCGGTCTTCCCGTATCAGGTCATATACCGGCACACGCATATAGACATTCAGACCGTTGCCTCCCGAACGAACTTCACCGTTGCCTTTGAAAGCATTTTCAAGCACCCACTCGTCAAGTTCATCACTCAACGTCATATCTCTTGTGCCGACAACATCGTTTTCCATATCAAAGTCGCAGTTTTCATCGACATTGAGGGTTATGTTCACTTCCCGGCCATTGGTTACCATATCACGAAATGCCTGTTTCAGCTGGTTGAAGAAATTCTCAGAGATGCCTTCCAAGGCATATTCGGTCAGCTCTTTTTTAGACGCACGGAAACGGTCGCTCACAATACTGGCGTTTGCCAACGAAAAACCGGTCTCACGCTCTTTAGCCTCCATCAAAAGAGTGACATTGGAAGCTCCTCCGGCGAAATCTTCTTTGGAAATTTTCACCGTCACATATATATCCGCCCGTGCGCCATCCACATACGCCTGCAATCCGGTAGATTTGGCATTCAATGCAGAGGCCGCATAAGCACGGTTCTGCACCCGCTGGAACTCCGTCATAAAGTCAATCGTCTTGAAATTACGCAAATTAAACTCTTCCTTTATCTTGGAAAGAGCCAACGGCACAGCTTCATCATTCAGAACCGCATCTTTTATCCGGTCGTTCTCTCCTTCTCCGGGTTCTACAAACGGAACCACCATTACATTCGGCTGTCTCGCCTGACCGTTTTGGGCTAACAGATAAAGAGGTAGGAACAGACTTAAAAAAGAAACAACTATTCTCATAATCATCTATATTAATCAAAAACCGAACGAATCGAAGTTCATATTCGCTATCTTATTCTTCAAACATAATAGTTGACTGCAATATCAAAAGGCTTCTTCTTTACTTTCTCACCTTTCACTTTGTCCAGTTTTCCCATGGGCTTCACCGAACTTATACAATCCTTATACTCCTTGTTCTACAAAAAGCAAGCACTTGCCCTGCTCTTCGCTTCCGCCTCCGACTCCGTCATCGAAATCACAGCCGGATAATCCTTGGAAAAACCCGAATAAAGCAAAGCACGGATTACACGCACTTCCGCATCTTCCTGCGCCAAAGCATCATTCTTGCCATATCCCAACGTACGGAGTACCACGACGGCATCTCCTCCACGCCCCCTTACTTCCATTAAATTAACCGATCCACCATAATTCACCGGTTTTACCTTTTGGGCAAAAGAAGTCGTGAAGCACAGTAAACAGAAAAAAGAAAAAATCAATATCTTCTTCATATATCAACGGGATTTTAAAAGTAACAGTCTACATTGCAGGAAACTGTTGGCATCCAATGTAGGTATCAATTCTATTATACGGTCTTTACCCTCGGTGAAAGAAACCGCAGATGTAGAAGCGCGCAAGTCTTGTACCTTTACAGCACCAACCACTTCGCTCTGACGCTCCTCACCACTATATTTTATCAAAGAAACCTGGAACTGATCTCCTTTTCTTATATTCAGGCTCTCGCCGCAGGTAATGACATATTCATCTCCTTCGTAGCCGAGAAGCCCGTATACCGGGATATTATTCAAAAAGAAGTTCCGTCAAAGGCTCCGTTAAAGTAGCCAGAGCTTCCTGACAAGCGGCGTCCCGGTTGGGACGGATAGCGGTTTTCTTGATATCGCTGATAAACTCACGCGAAATCAATGCTGCCGCCGTAGAATCGCGCGCATCACTGATGCTTACTTTCAGGCGAAGTACACAGGAATAACCTGCTCCACCTGCCCTGCGAGTGAACTGGCAACTGTTTATATCACAGGAAAGCGTATAGTCATTCTGCTTGGAGGATACGTACTCTATCTTTTCCGCTCTGGACATCTTCATAAACAGACTGGCCTCTGCATCCCGTGTGAGGCTTCCAATGCGTTTTCATCGGATATCTCAAAACGCCCGCTTGCCTTTGCCACTTCATCCAGCTTGGCACGTACATTCCCCTCATAGATACGAATCATATCCATAGGTTTGGTATTACCTTTGGCCTCCTGCTCTTTGGCAATATTCACCAAAGTGCCGTCCGTAACCTTTATATCTACAAGACGTAAGGTCATTGCGTTCTTTACCCTTACTTTGGGCAAAAACACCCAAAGCAAGAGTAAGCATTACAAACAATAAATATATCTTTTTCATCGTGCTGTCCCTTGTTTACAACTATTCTTCTTTCACTTCCTGCCCCTCGTTGGCTTTCTTATACTTCAGTTTCTCCGTGTTCTCTTTGATATTACGCTGAATCAATGGAATTACATTTACAGACATCTTAATAGCTTTTGTTGCCTGTTTCACTTTCTTTCCGATTGTCAATGCTTTCAATGGGTCCGAAGTCAGAGATGCCAGTGCCGATACGCTTTCAGCAGTAAGGGAGACTCCGCGGGCAGCAGCCTCTGTAAGATTCAGAGTAGCGATACTATATACTTTCAGCGCATCATTCTTGGCAATGGGTTCGTTTGTATTCTTGTTTTTGGCATTCCAAATTGTATCCGTCACTCCCATTTCTTCATCAAAATAAGGTTCGGGAACCATCTCTATAAAAGCGGTATTCTCTTCTACCCGTTGCAGCAAAGCAAACAATTCATTCGTGTGTATAAAAAATGTATCAACTTCCGCAATGCCTATATTGCTCGATAGCTCCCACTCTGCCAAAAATTCTTCATAATCTGCACGCAAATCAGCTATTTTAGCATCCTTCTTGGCTGCTTTCTTCAATTTAGCTTCTTTCTTGGCATTCTCTTTTGCTTGTTTTCGTGCTTCTTTTTCTTGTCTTGCTTTCTCTTTCTCCGTTAATTCCTGAGAGTAAGTAGTGGTAGTCAAAACAAACAGACCCAATAAAACCAATAAATATTTCTTCATAACCTGTAATTTTTAATGTGAAACAGAAATAGCACTTCTGCTCCAGGGTTTATAATAAATGTGTAAATCTCTCTTTTCGCCTAAAAAATATTGATAGTTGTGAACAGCTTTTTACTAAATCTGAAAATACGCTTCACAGTCAGTTTCCAATCTGCTTAATCATGATATCACATCTTATCAATCCGTCTCAGATAACTTTTTCGTTAACAAAGATAAGCGCATTTTAATATTGTGTATGTACACTAATTTTATTATATTTACCCAATAAACACCTACTATTAACCAAAATACTATCAGAATGAACACAAAACTAAAGAAAATCGCAGGACAACAACTGCAGCTGCTACGCTTGGAGAAGAACCTGACACAAGAACAAATGAGCGAAAAACTAAATCTTTCTACAAGTGCCTACTGTAAAATTGAATATGGTGAAACGGATTTAACACTGACAAGATTAGACAAAATCGCAAAGGTACTGGGTATCTCTGCGTTAAGTCTATTCAGCCACATAGACAAAAGTATGAATCCGGATACAGACAACAGTTGCAAAAACAACAGCAACAATGACAGCGCATATGACCTGAATGACCTCCGTGAACTCATCAAGCCAACACCAGAATCATCGACCTGCTATCCAAACGGATAGACTTATTGGAACAAAGATTATAGGAAAGGAAGCTCCAACTGCCCAGTACCCAGCAAATTGAACGTCATACGGTGATAAGGAGTGGTTCCCCGTTCGGCAATAGCCGCACGGTGCTTCTTTGTGGGATATCCCTTATTATGATTCCAGTCGTAATAAGGGAACTCTTCGTGCAGCCGGTTCATATAATCGTCGCGATAGGTCTTGGCAAGAATGGAAGCAGCTGCAATGGAAAGGTATTTGCCGTCGCCTTTCACAACGGTGGTATGCGGAATGTCCCGGTATTTCTTGAAACGGTTGCCGTCGATAAGCAAATATTGCGGACGTAGCTGCAACCGGTCAACAGCACGGTGCATGGCAAGAAAAGAAGCATTGAGGATATTTATCTTATCTATTCCCCGGGAGAAACAATCCCCACCGCCCATGCCAACGCTTCTTTCTCAATGACTTCGCGCAGGGCATACCGCTGTTTTTCGGTCAGTTGCTTGGAATCGTTCAGCAGTTCGTTCTTGAAATCTTTGGGAAGAATAACGGCTGCGGCATAGACAGCACCGGCAAGGCAGCCGCGCCCCGCTTCGTCACATCCCGCTTCTATCAGTTCTTTATTTAAATAAGGTAACAGCATATATCACTACATTAGAATGCACAAAGATAAACCTTTTCATAAGTAAACCGGATTTTTAAAGAGAATAAATATGACTATCTTGCCGGCAAATTAAAATACAACAGAGATGTTTACGATTATCGGACTGATGCTCACCGGAATGTTGCTGGGCTATCTCTTACGGAAAAGAAGTTTACATAAGATTCATACTGTCATCACGGTATTAATCTGGGCGCTGCTGTTCATCCTCGGCATTGAAGTTGGCGGCAACGAGCAAATCATCAAAGGATTGCACACCATAGGCATCGAAGCGTGATACTGACCTTGGGCAGTACGTTGGGCAGTGTCATTGCTGCCTGGGCGCTGTGGAAAGCTTTATATAGGAAGAAAGGAAAAACGGCATGAAAGGCAGCCTTATCATAATCGGTTTCTTTGTTTTGGGTACGCTTTGCGGAATTTTCCACCTGATACCCGTTGATGCAGTCATGGATAGCAAGGTCAGCTTCTATGCACTTTGCGCCCTGATGTTCAGTGTAGGATTGAGTGTGGGTAACGACCCGCAGACATTGAAGAATTTCCGTTCGCTCAATCCCCGGCTGGTATTTCTGCCCATTATGACGATACTGGGCACACTGGCAGGCTCTGCAGCGGTCAGCCTCATCCTGACGCACCGTTCCCTGACCGATTGCCTGGCCGTAGTTCGGGATTCGGATATTATTCACTCTCCAGTATCTTCATTACCGAATACAAAGGAGCCGAACTCGGAACTATCGCCCTACTCGCCAATATCAGCCGCGAGATACTTACCCTGCTGGCAGCACCGTTACTGGTACGCTGGTTTGGCAACCTGGCTCCCATCTCTGCCGGCGGCGCACAACGATGGATACCACACTCCCGATAATCACCCGTACCGCAGGACAGCAGTTTGTCGTAGTCTCCATATTTCACGGATTTGTTGTGGATTTCAGCGTGCCGTTTCTGGTGACCTTGTTCTGTTCGATATAGGTGATTACAGACAAAGCGCTGCTTCGAACGTAGAAATTAGGATATTATTGTGATAAATCCATCCCATGAGACAAATATATTCGTCTCGCGAAACGGCAAAATCATCCCGTGAGATGAATAAATCCGTCTCACGGATGAATGATTTCGTCTTACGGAACGAATCGCTTATGTTTAGAACAGGCTCCAAGCCACAGTCAGCCCCGCCATAACAATGGCCACCATGCTCATCAGTTTGATAAGGATATTAAGGCTCGGACCGGAAGTATCCTTAAACGGATCACCTACCGTATCGCCTACAACCGTGGCTTTATGCACTTCGCTGCCTTTGCCGCCGAATTGCCTTCCTCGACATACTTCTTGGCATTGTCCCACGCACCGCGGCATTCGCCATAAAGATAGCAAGTACGAATCCGCTGCTAAGTCCGCCGATAAGCAGTCCCAACACACCGGGAACACCGAAGACAAGTCCGGTCAGGATGGGAGCAATGATTGCTATCAGCGAGGGAACCACCATTTCGCGTTGCGCGCCTTTCGTGGAGATGGCTACACAACGTTCATAATCGGGTTCGGCCTCACCTGTAAGGATACCCTTTATCTCGCGGAACTGGCGGCGTACTTCATCCACCATATGGGCAGCGGCACGACCTACGGCATTCATCGTCAGTCCGCAGAACAGGAAAGCATCATCGAACCGAGGAACATGCCCGAAAGAACTTTGGGATTCATCAACGTTACATCGTAGTGGTGCATGAAATCGAAGAAAGTGGCATCTTGTACGGACACCGCTTCACCGCCCACAAAGATGTCGGTAGTGCCCAGACGGTCAGACCGATACGGATCTCCTCGATGTAGGATGCAAGCAGGGCAAGTCCCGTCAATGCAGCCGAACCGATGGCAAAGCCTTACCCGTAGCGGCTGTCGTATTGCCCAAAGAATCGAGCGCATCGGTACGCTTACGCACCTCCTCACCCAGACCGGACATTTCCGCATTGCCGCCGGCATTGTCGGCGATAGGACCATAAGCGTCCGTGGCCAGTGTAATGCCCAACGTGGAAAGCATGCCTACGGCAGCGATACCGATGCCGTAAGTCCCAGACCTACATTGGCAAAGTCGAAACCGGAAGCAAAAAGATAGGAAGCAATGATGCCCACCACTACGGCAATTACCGGAATGGCAGTAGAGAGCATACCCAGACCGATACCCGAGATAATGACAGTAGCTGGCCCCGTCTTGCCGCTCTCACTCAATTTCCGGGTGGGGCGGTAAGACTGGGAAGTATAGTATTCCGTGGAACGACCGATAACGATGCCTACCACCAGCCCCACAACCACCGAGCAGGATATCCCACACCCAGTTGTCCAGCCTTCAACAGCCAAAGAATAAGGAAAGTGGCAATGACTATCAGCACCGAACTCAGGTTCGTACCGAAAGCAAGGGAGTTCAGCAGGTCCTTCATCCCGCATTCTCCTTGGTACGCACGGAGAAGATGCCTATAATGGAAAGGATAATCCCCACAGCGGCAATCAGCATCGGGGCAATGACGGCTTTGAACTGCATCAGCGTATCCCCCGAATGGATAAAAGCGGCTGCGCCAAGAGCCGCCGTAGCAAGGATGGAGCCGCAATAACTCTCGTAAAGGTCGGCCCCCATACCGGCAACGTCGCCCACGTTATCGCCTACATTGTCGGCAATGGTTGCGGGATTGCGGGGATCGTCTTCAGGGATGCCGGCTTCCACTTTGCCCACAAGGTCGGCGCCTACATCGGCAGCTTTCGTATAGATACCGCCGCCCACGCGTGCAAACAACGCCTGTGTGGAAGCTCCCATACCGAACGTCAGCATCGTAGTGGTGATAATACAAGTTTATGAGTAGGTGTCATCACATCCACAGGGATAACCGCATTGAGCAGCAGATACCAGAAGGAAATATCGAGCAGGCCAAGCCCCACTACAACCAGCCCCATTACCGCACCGCTGCGGAAAGCGATGCGCAAACCCGCATTCAATGAGTTACGGGCGGCGTTTGCCGTACGCGCCGAGGCATACGTGGCCGTCTTCATACCGAGAAATCCGGAAAGGCCGGAGAAGAATCCGCCTGTGAGGAAAGCTATCGGAACCCAGGAGTTCTGCACTCCGAAACCGTATGCCATAATGGAGAAAAGGATAACCAGCCCCAGAAATACCCAGCCACAATCTTGTATTGTTGGCGGAGGTAAGACATAGCACCTTTGCGCACAGCAGCGGCAATCTTAATCATCTGAGGGGTACCCTCACTTTCTTTCATCATCTGACAATGGAAATACCAGGCAAAGTAAAGTGCCAGAACGGAAGCGGCTGGAGCCAGCCAAAATAGGATTTGGTCCATAGCATTTATTCATATTAAAAGGTTGAACGAAAGCTTAAAAGTATTGATTTGAAATGAAATAAGCAAACGATTAACCGAATTTATGCCAAAGACTGGAAAACAAAAGAATATATCAGAACGTACTTGATGATTTCCTTTAGGCACGAATTACACAGATTCACGGATTAACTTATTCTTTTCCGTGAAATCCTGTGTAATTCCGTGCCTGAAAGAAATAAACCGCAAGCGTTTTTTTATTTTGCCACACTCTCTTTATTCTACCGTCACAGCCGTACCACAAGCAGTCACCATCAGCATACTGCCGCTACCGCCTACCGTTTCGTAATCAAGGTCAACGCCAATCACTGCATTAGCGCCCAACAAACGGGCTTGTTCCTGCATCTCGCGAAGCGCCGTATCTTTAGCTTCACGAAAGCACTTCCTCGTACGAACCGCTGCGTCCGCTACTACATCGCGGATACTGGCAAAAAGTCACGGAATACATTGGCGCCGATAATTGTTTCGCCGGATACGATGCCATAATAACGGGTTATCTTTGCACCCTCAATCACTGAAGTCGTTGTTATTAACATAATCTTTATTTTTAAGTTATCTGCAACTTATCAGACGCACAAAGAGGAAGAAAAGTTGCAGCAATAGTCAAAAAAAAATTAAATACGCAAATTTCATCCGGCAAGCATCAAAACATACGGCTCACACGCTCTATACCCGCTACCAATACATCTATCTCTTCTTTCGTGTTATACAGGCCAAATGAAGCACGCACCGTTCCTTCAATGCCGAGACGCTGCATCAACGGTTGTGCGCAGTGGTGCCCCGTACGTACGGCAATGCCCAAACGGTCGAGCAAAGTGCCCATATCGAATGGTGAATATCGTCTACGAGGAAAGAGATAACACTCCCTTTCTCTTCGGCCTCACCGAAGATGCGCATACCGGGAATCTCTTTCAAACGTGTCATGGCATATGTAGTCAGTTCATGTTCATGGGCGGCAATCTTCTCCATGCCGATGGCAGAAACGTAATCCAACGCTTTGGCAAGCCCTGTCGTACCGATATAATCGGGTGTTCCCGCCTCGAACTTGAAAGGAAGTTCATTGAAAGTAGTCCGTTCGAACGATACGTGCTGTATCATTTCGCCGCCACCCTGATAGGGGGGCATCTTATCGAGCCATTCTTCTTTACCGTAAAGCACACCCACACCGGTAGGGCCGTACACCTTGTGACCGGAAAAAACGTAGAAATCCGCATCCAAATCCTGCACATCCACCGGCATATGCGGAATGGACTGGGCTCCGTCCACAAGCACGGGAACGCCTTGCCCGTGGGCATAGCGTATCATCTCCTTTACGGGATTCACCGTACCCAGCACATTGGATACATGGGCTACGCTGACAATCTTCGTACGTTCGGAAAACAACTGTTTGTACTCGTCCAACAAAAGTTCGCCTCTGTCATTCATCGGGATAACTTTAATGGCAATCCCTCTTTTGGCAGCCAGCAATTGCCAGGGAACGATGTTGCTGTGATGTTCCATGACGGAGAGAATCACCTCATCCCCCTCCTGCATAAACTCTTCACCGAAGCTTGACACAAACAGATTGATACTTTCCGTCGTGCCACGGGTAAAGATGATTTCATTCGTACTGCGGCATGGATGAACTTCCGTACCGTCTCGCGAGATGCCTCGTGCAACTCCGTAGCCTGCTGCGAAAGGAAATGCACACCGCGATGCACATTGGCATTGACCGAATAGTACTCATCCGTAATGGCATCCACCACCTGACGGGGTTTCTGCGTAGTCGCACCGTTATCAAAGTAAACCAACGGCTTACCATATACCTCACGGGAAAGTATCGGAAAATCAGCTCTTATCTTTTGAAGGTCCATATCTTTCAAATTATGAATTATGAATGAAGAATAAGCTGCGCAGCATCAGTACCCGCATGGCAATTCTTCATTCATAATTCTCCATTATTTACATATTGCACACCCGCGGCATTTGTTCAGTTCACCGCGGAAACGTTTTCCACCAGCAGGTGCAGACGGTCTTTCAAGGCATCCAGACGGATTGTGTCAATCACCTCGTTTACAAAAGCGAACATCAGCAGCAAACGTGCCTCATGCACGGAGATGCCGCGCTGCTGCATATAGAACAGGGCGCTTTCATCGAGCTGGCCTACCGTAGCGCCATGACTGCACTTCACATCATCGGCATAAATCTCCAGTTGCGGCTGGGTATACATATGCGCTTCGCGAGTGGCGCAAAGATTACGGTTCGTTTGCTGGGAACTCGTATGCTGTGCACCCGGACGTACCAGTACCAGGCCTGCAAAAGCACCGACAGACTGGTCGTCGAGCACATACTTAAAGAGTTCGTTGCTGGTACAGTTGGGCACTGCATGGTCTATGGTGGTATTGTTGTCCACATGCTGGTTCTTATCCGCAACAGCCATCCCGCAAAGGTTCAGTTCAGCACCTTCGCCGGCAAGCGTAACTTCGGTTGTGTTGCGGGTAGTACCGTTATGCAAAGTCATTCCGTTCAGCAAAACGTTGCTGTTAGCTTCTTGTCTGACATACAAACTGCTGATGCGTACCGTACTGGTATGCGTCTCCTCCAGTTCATAGAAGTCGAAAGTGGCGTTCTCCCCAACGAATACCTCTACCACTTGCGTAGC
>ENA-OQAS01001317-OQAS01001317.1-human-gut-metagenome-genome-assembly--contig:-NODE-1317-length-11810-cov-4.409141_pt1 | contig 11810 bp, 18 predicted proteins | sample MGYA00242733_ERZ504523 | MGnify/ENA primary metagenome ERZ504523 (study PRJEB26092, sample SAMD00036239) | human gut metagenome | host: Homo sapiens | study: EMG produced TPA metagenomics assembly of... | reverse complement strand
CTTTTTCAAAAAGCTGTTTACAGGGATCGGGTTTGCGGCAGGTTTTCTGTTCTACGGATGCTTATCGATGATTTTATATGCGTCCCGCGGGCGGCATAAGCCCCGTCATCGGCGCAGCAGCTTTTGGAATACGCTGGAGCGCTACCTGATTTTTTCGTGGATCTGTGATGGTGTGCGCAGCAGCCGGAAACGAGCGGAAAAGTTCTATTATCAGCGCACAGGCAGCGATTTCTGGCAGACGCAGACACGGGTTCGACCGGAAAATGTTAAAAATGCTGTTCCTGCGGTGAAAACACCAAGGCTGGAGGCAAAAAGCACGAGCACAGGTGCAACGCGGTCGGTAAAACCAAAGAGAACGGAGCGTCCTTCTGCGGCACAGAAAGCATCGGCAGCACAAAGCGGTGCCAAAAGCGTGTCGGTGCCGACTGTACTAGGCAAAACGTTTCGGAGGCTGACGCAGAAAAGCACAGCGAATGGTCAATACAAACGTCGGATGCCAAACATGAATGTGTTGCACCGCAGCCGGATACCAAAGAAGTGCATCAAAAGTCTGCACAGCAATTGGAAGCAGAACGGCAGCAGAAACTGGAAAACCTGCGTGCTGCAATGCAGAAACAAATTGCGCCATCCATGCAGATGTAGAACTCCCGGCCAACGGTCAGAATGACAGTGAAGTGGCGGAGCAGAAACTGCATCTTCTGCTGTATAAATATTGTATTGAAAATAAGGCTGAAGCCCCAATTGCTCCAGCCAATGTCAGAGTTTCTTACCGATGACGGCGAGACAAAGGATTACGACAAGCCGGAACATTTTGTGCAGATCACGCTGGATGCGGATGGAAACGCAAAGAGCAATCGTGCTACGGTCAAAGTAGAAGGATAATCGTCAGACATTACGCAGTTCCTACAGAGTGACAGCGTTTCAGCTTGAAATAATGTGTACCCAGTTTTCTGGACACCGGGTCAAAATTGAATAATTAGCTTTTTATATCTGCACCTGAAAAAGCCGCTCCGGGTCTAGCCGGGGCGGCTTTTCTGATGGCATTGGAAAGGAGAGACCGTATTCTCAGGCGTGAAAACCGCTCACTGCCCTTCTTTTCCGTTCGGATGCTCGTCCTTCTCCAGAACAAGATCCATGAGGTATTCAAAGGTGATAAGCACGCGCGCATAGAAATAGTTGGCGGTAAGGTTCCGGTCGTCCAGCATCTTGTCGTCCAGCAGCACAAAGGCAGGGTCTGCACAGCGGGCGATGGGAGAATTGTCGGCACCCACAAAGGCAATGATGCTCCGGTGCTGTGCAAAGGAATCCTGTACCGGCTTCAGGATGGTGCCAGTCTTTCCACTCTTGCTGATGGCAATGACCAGCCCGGCATTCAGTGCACCGCTTTCGTAGACCTCATAGCTGTTGGTGCCGATGGCGCAGTAGCCCAGAACCAGCAGCTTCCGCACCATAAATTCCTGCAAAGGGGTGCAGAAGCCGGTGCCGGTCACAAGAATGGGCTTTTGCCGGTTGGCGTGGAGCAGCTCCACAAAGCGGTGTATTTTTTCTTCTGGGATACCCCCGATAAAGGCGGTGATGTCGGAGGCGTGGTTCTTGTTGTCAATCTCGTTCTGGATCAGAAAACCGATGCGGTAGATCATATCGGTATAGCCGGTATAGCCATCTTTTTGCTCAGCCGTATCACGGCGGCAGGAGAGGTGTAGTTCTGCGCAGCAAACTCGCGCACACTGCACTGACCGCCGCTTTTGGCGGTTTCCAGCACTGCCTGCAAAAGCTGCTGTTCGTTTGCGTTCAGATGGTACTGATCCGCCAGTTTGTAAAGATCGTGTTTCATATTTTGCTCCGATTTTCGAATCAAAGAACGGCTTGTTTCCATAAAGTATACGCTGAATCGCGTATTCTGTCAATGAACATTTCGATGTATCCAACATGAAAGCGAAACATGTTTCGGCTTTTGCGAACAAGTTCAAAAAAAAGTCCGATTCGGTAGATTTTTTTGTGCAGAGTGATATAATCAAGCCATCGAAACGGTAAGGTGCACCCCCGAAACGAAGAGACAGTTTGAAAAGAGAGATTCATGGAACGTTAGGAGAACACCAATGAAACAAAAAGTTATGGATGCGATGCAGAGCTTTTCCAAAGCTTTGATGGGCCCCGTTCTGTTCCTGCCCATTGCGGGTATGCTGCAGGCGATTTCTTCGGTCATGAGCAACACGGCACTGGTGACAGAAGGCGGTGTTGTCTGGACCCTCGGCAAATTCATCAATGGCGGCGTTGGAGCAGTCATTGGCAATCTGGGTATCCTGTTCTGCGTGGGCATCGCAATGAGCCTTGCCAAAAAGCGCAAGCAGATGCGGCATTTCTGGCACTGGTCAGCTATCTGGTCTGGCTGGCAGCCAATTCCCGCTGGCTGGATGTGGCAGGACTGACCATCGCCGGTGATACGGCAAGCGCTTTGTACGGCACCGGTCAGACCATCTGCCTCGGCTATCACGTTACTGACATGGGCGTATTTCTGGGCATGATCCTTGGCGTGGTGGTGGCGCTGGTCCACAACCGCTTCATCGACACCGAGTTTGAAGGTGCCATGGCCATGTACGGCAACAGCAAGTTCGTCTTTGTGGTGCTGCTGCCCATCGTTCTGGTCATGGCGGTGGTTGCCAGCTACGTCTGGCCTGTGGCTGCGGCGGGTATCAACGCCCTGACCGGTGTCATGGCAAGTGCAGGCGCGTTCGGCGTGTTCCTGTACGGTTTCTTGAACCGCGTGCTGATCCCCACGGGTCTGCATCATCTGGTCTGGTCGCCCTTCCTCTACTCCGCACTGGGCGACAGCATGATCATCGGCGGTGAGCAGATCGTTGGCGCAAAGCCTGTGTTCCTTGCCCTGCTCAGTGACCCCAGCGTGGCAATGATGCGGGATTCCGCACGTTTTCTGACCTACGGTCTGATGAAGACCTTCGGCGTGATCGGCGTGGCAATGGCTTTCATCTCCACCGCCAAAAGGAGAAGAAGGCTGCCACCAAGGCACAGATCATCCCGGCTACCCTTACCGCCTGTCTGGTGGGCGTGACCGAGCCGCTGGAATTCACCTTCCTGTTTGCAGCTCCCGCGCTGTGGCTGGTGTACTCGGTTCTGGACGGTCTGTTCCAGATGATCGTTTACCTTGTGGCATCCGGGTCTGCGCCACCAACGGCATCATTGATTTTCTGGTGTTGAATCTGCCTGCCGGTATCGGTCGCACCCGCTGGCCGCTGTATGTGCTGGTGGGTCTGGTGGAGATCGTGGTAATGTACCTCGTTTTCCGCTTCCTCATCGTGAAGATGAACCTCAAAACCCCCGGCCGTGAGGACGGCGAAGAAGTCACCGACCTTGCTGCAAACGCAGCTGCTGTCAAGCAACAGATCCGCAGCGGCGCAGCCGAAAAGACTGCTGCCAGCGCAAACGATGCACAGACCGCAGCCCATATCGTGGAAGGACTGGGCGGTGCAGAGAACATCCTGAACACCGATAACTGCATGACCCGTCTGCGAGTGCAGGTCAAGGATGCCGCTCTGGTCAAGGACAAGGAGTGGTTCAAGCCCACCGGCTCCGCAGGTCTTGTGGTAAAGGGCAACAACATCCAGATCATTTACGGCCCCAAAGTGGGAAAGATGCGTGCCATCGTGGACAGCTACCTTGGCCGCGCAGAATAAGATATCCGCTTTTATTCATCATACAAAAAACATTATAATAGGAGGCTTGCCTTATGAAAACGTTCAAACTGGTCATCGCCGGCGGCGGCAGCACTTATACCCCCGGCATCGTCAAGAGCTGCTGGTGCAGAAGGATCGCTTCAAGCTGAATGAGCTGGTGCTCTACGATAACAACGCAGAGCGTCAGGAGGCTGTGGGTGTCATCGTCCGCCATGTGGTGGAAATGTTCGACCCGGAACTGAAGCTGACCCTGACCACCGACCCGGAAGTTGCCATGACCGATGCGACTTCATCTTTGCACAGATGCGTGTCGGCCTGTACGCTATGCGTGAGCAGGACGAGAAGATCCCGCTGAAGTACGGCGTTGTGGGTCAGGAGACCTGCGGCCCCGGCGGTCTGGCTTACGGCCTGCGTACTATCTACCCATGGTGGAGCTGATCGATTACTGCGAGAAGTACGCAAAGCCCACCTACTGGATCGTCAACTACTCCAACCCCGCTGCCATCGTGGCAAAGGCAACCTTCCGTCTGCGCCCGAAGGCTCGTATCCTGAACATCTGCGATATGCCGGTTGCCATCGAGCGCAACATGGCCGAGATTCTGGAGTGCGACCGTCATGATCTGGAAGTGGACTACTTTGGTCTGAACCACTTCGGCTGGTTCACCAAGGTGCGCCTGAACGGCGAGGATGTGACCGAGAAGCTCAAGAGCTATGTAGCAGAGCACGGCTATATGCCCCAGAACGCCAAGAGCGATGTGCTGCACAGCGATCCGTCCTGGCTGCACACCTACGCAAACGCCAAGAACATCTGCTCTGCTTTCCATGACTATCTGCCCAACACCTATATGCAGTACTACCTGCTGGGCGATGAAGTTGTAAAGAGCAGCGATCCCAACCACACCCGCGCCAACGAGGTCATGGAAGGCCGCGAGAAGCGCATCTTTGATGCTGTGGCAGATTATCGTGCCGGTAAGGACGTAGACCTGACCAAGTTCTTCGGCGGTGTGCACGGCGAGTTCATCGTGGACGTTGCCATGAGCCTGGCCTTCGACCTGCGCAAGCGCTATCTGGTCATGGTGGAAAACAACGGTGCTGTGGAGAACCTGCCTCCGACGCATGGTGGAGATTCCCGCTTACATCACCGACCGCGGCCCGGAACCCGTGCGTGTGGGCGAGATTCCCACCTTCTACAAGGGTCTGATCGAGCAGCAGGAGGCTGTGGAGAAGCTGATCGTGGATGCCGCTGTGGAGCACTCCTACGAGAAGGCACTGATGGCCTTTACTCTGTCCAAGACCGTGCCCAGCCTGCTGGTCGCAAGAAGATCTTGGACGATATGATCGTTGCCAACAAGGCTTACTGGCCGGAGCTGCACTGATAAGTACTTCGTCAGCGGCTGATACCGGACAACTGAGCCCATAAAACAATGAACGTCTCCCCGGCATTCCTTCCAAGAAGGATGCGGGGAGTTTTTTGCTGTCATATTTACAAGTAAGAGGAATCGAAGAAGTCTTTTAATGTAATTCCTAAACCCTGACAAATTCTTTCAATCGTCTCTACGCTTAACTGCCCTCCCCGACGGGCGGTGGTTTGAATCGTGGAGTACGATATTCCGCATTTCTTTGCCAATACACATAGATTCATATCACGCACTTGCATCAAATCCTGAACACGCTTGATCGTATCCACGAAAACTCCTCCCATCTTTTTAGTTCAAAACTTTTCCAACAACCTCAAATCTTTGCTCTGGAGATATAAGGATTGGCGAATATTTGGTGTTAAGAGAAACCAAAACCGGTTGGTTATGCACCACGCCATAGCTGTCGGTAAGGAGCTCTGCTTGGGACTTGTCTGGGGTATGTTCATCGTATTTTTTCAGATATCCGCAGTCATCATATACGAATATCCCGATATCTCCGCATGCATTAAAGGCTGATAATACTCCGTGAGCTGCTCACAAGAGCAGCTCCATCGAGCCGCGGTCATTGTGCATTTTCAAGCTGAAAACAGGCCGGGACTCGGAAAAGGAGTCTCGGCCTGTTTGTGTTTTCGGCGCAAAGGAAAGGATTGAACAATGCGATTTGATTCAAAAGAATTCGGCGGACGTATCCGCGATTTGCGGAAAAAGCAAGGAATTACGCAGGAACAGCTGAGTATAATGCTGAACATTAGTGCGAACCATCTTGCAAAAGTTGAAACGGGAAGCCGCTGCTGCTCGATTGAGTTGCTGCAGGATCTTTCGTCCTGCCTGAATGTCAGAACGGACTATCTGCTGAACGGAGATGCACCGCATAACAACCATCTGAGTGAAAGACTGACTTTTCTTGCACAGGAATTAGAAAAGATTACGGCGGACCTCCCGGTATGGGGATAGGAAAAGCAAAATCCTCTTTTTCAATGCCCAAAAGCGTGGTAGAATAGGGAAAAGATTCAGTATCTGAAAAACGGAGCGCGCAACAATGAAGATTCTGGTCAGCGCCTGCCTGCTGGGCGAAAACTGCAAATACAGCGGCGGAAACAATTACAATCAGGCGGTCTGTGATTTGCGCGGGGGCATCAGGTGGTTCCGGTCTGCCCGGAGGTGCTGGGCGGCCTGCCCACACCGCGGTGCCCGGCGGAAATCGTGCAGGGCGTTGTCACGAACAAAGAGGGCATCAATGTGGACCGGGAGTTCCGGGCAGGTGCAGCGAAAGCCCTTGCCATTGCAAAAGAAAATGGGGTGGAGCTTGCCATCCTGCAATCCCGCAGTCCCAGCTGCGGCGTGAAGGAAATCTACGACGGAACGTTTTCCGGGACAAAGATTCCCGGACAGGGTGTTTTTGCCAAGATGCTGATGGACGAAGGCGTCCGTGTTCTGGATGCCGGGGAATTGCCTAAAATTATCTTGAAAAATGAGGACGGAAAATGTCAATCAGACTGATTTGCAGCGACATTGACGGTACGCTGCTGCAATACGGCAAAAAGAAACTGGAAGACGAGATCTTTGAGCAGATACGGGAGCTGCATCGGCGCGGCATTCTGTTTTGCCCGGCATCCGGTCGGCAGTATACCAGCCTGCGCAAGCTCTTTGCACCGGTGGCGGACTGCTGTGTGTTTCTCTGCGAAAACGGCGGCGTGATCTATAAGGACGAACAGTGCATCGCCAAGAATCCGATGCCGCGTGCATTGGCCGAAGAAATCGCCAACGACCTGTGGACCCGCAGCGACGGGCAGGGCGAAGTGATGCTTTCCGGTCAGAATACTGCATACCTGATGGAGCGGGGTCTGGGAATGCTCAAGCGTATTCAGTTCATCGGGAACAATTATCAAATCATCCATGACCCTTCCGAGGTGCCGGAGGAGATCACAAAAGTATCGGTGTATCTGCACGAAGGCGTAGAATCTTACACGGAACGGTTTGTCCCACGATGGAAAGAGGCGAACTGCGCTGTGGCAGGGCCGTACTGGATCGACACCACCTTTGCCAACAAGGGCATCGGTGTGCGCAGCATCTGCAAGACGCTGGACATCGCCCTTGCCGATGTGATGGCTTTTGGCGACAATTATAACGATGTGTCGATGCTGGACATTGTGGGTGTGCCCTACATTATGGATGGTGCCGCCGCACCGCTGCGGGAAAAGTACCCGAACCATACACCCCGCCCAGAGGATGTGCTGCGGGAGTTCTTGAAGCAGAACTGAATTTGCACGCATGTGTGCAAAATTCAAAATGATACGATATAAGGAAATATTTTGACATGACGAAAGTGCTTTTCATCTGCCACGGCAGGATTTACCGGGAGTGAAAAACTTCTGTAAATCAAGCACCTTTTGTATTTCAAGCGAAGTTTTACCAACGATTTACCAATATTTCTGGAGAGCTGGACTTGCAGATTATGGGACTAAAATGAGAAGATTGCCCAATTGAAGAAATCGATGGGAGAGAGGAAAGTACCTACTAAATAAGCATTTACTAATACTAAGGAGGTAAAATATGAGCGTAGGCGTTTGTATAATAAATAGAAATGGTATTGCCTTAGCAGCGGATAGTGCTGGCACATATACCGGAAACAAAATGTTTTACAATTCCATGAATAAGGTTTTTTCACTTTCGAGAAAATATATTTATGGAGCAATTACATATGGAGCAACTACAATCTACAATGTTTCTATTGACCAAGTATTAAAGGAATTTCGTTCATATTTGGATTCCAAAGAAGAACGCTCCGATTTTTTGAATTCTTCCGCTGTTTGAAGAATTTATTTCCGAAAACAATGTGTATTACAAGTTTGATTCCGCAGAAAGGGAACATTGTGAATCACTTATTAAAGAACTCGTAGTTGAATGGGGAAATAAGATAAAATCTGTTGCTTTTGGTAATGATGCAGAAAACCAAATAAATGATATACTGAATGAATTGCAGGGGAAAATTAGTGACTCATTAAAAATTGACAATTACAATGTTAGTAACTATATAGAAGAAACGTATTCTGATTATTTTAACTCGGTTATTAACATGATTGTTCCTGAGTTAAATGGTTTTACTGTACAAAAAGATAGGCTGTGGGGCTATATTTGCAACTATTTCAATTTGTCACTTGCAATTGAAACGAGTCATGCTTTAGGCCTGTTTTTGGCTGGATATGGTCAAATGGATTCATTTCCAAAGTTCATACATATTGAAGTATATAGAGTAGTTGGCGGAAAAGTAAAATATAAGCTTATTGAACAATATGAAGAAGTAATAATCATGCTCAAATTGTTCCATTAGCGCAAAGAGATGTTATTCTGACTTTTTGTAAAGGAATCTCCAATACATTTATCAACTACATTCCGCAAAAGGTCGAATCAATTATTAGTAATAAGATAGATTCGCTTCCTCCAACGTACTCTGATGAACAAAAAAATGAGTTGCGCTCTATATTTGCTTCTTCGAAATTTGAAATAGAATCTGCAATTACTGCGACTATCCAAAATGAGAATGTAATTCCTATTTTAAATAGTGTTCAGTTAATTCCATTGCCCGAAATGGCATTTTTAGCGGAAAATTTAGTAAATATAACTTCTCTTAAACGCACTTTTTCAATCGATGGAAATCAACAAACCGTAGGTGGACCTACAGATGTAGCGGTAATGTCAAAAGGCGATGGTTTTGTATGGATAAAGAGGAAACTATATTTTGACAAACAAATTAATCCAAACTATTTACGAAAATTGTGCGAAGAATCTTGATTGATTTACATTTGATTAATGAATGGTCGCTGATGGATATAAAAACGATGGAGGTACTATATGTTAGAATTTAAGTATGACACACAGCTATTGATTGAGGGAAAGAATCTTGACGAAGATGTTATCAATGATTATTTTACCAACAATTTCAAAGGAGACTGCCTGTTGGCAGTTGGCGATGAAGATTTAATCAAAATCCATTTCCATACCAACGAACCGTGGAAAGTGCTGGAATATTGTTCAACGCTGGGAGAAATCTATGATATTGTAGTTGAGGATATGGACAGACAGGCAAGAGGGCTTCAAGGCTAATGCTTGCATAAAAAAGATATATAGCACAAAGTGCTTTATTGACGATCTCAGATATTGAATTTAGCGACAGCCGCATCAGAGTTGACCATCAGTTACAGCGGACATCGCAGATGCAGTATGTGATTCAGGAACCCAAGACAGAAAGCGGTGTTCGCTATGTGCCTATGACAGAAGAAGTGGAGAAATGCTTTCGTAGGATTATTGCTAACCGGATGGCTCCAAAAACAGAGCCAATGGTGAATGGATATGTTGGATTCCTGTTTCTCGACAAGAACGATAAGCCGATGGTTGCCCTTCATTGGGAAAAATATATGGAGCATATCATCGAGAAGTACAACAAGATTTATCGTGTTCAGATGCAAAAGGTGACGCCCCATGTATGCAGGCACACCTTTTGCTCCAATATGGCGAAATCCGGAATGAATCCGAAGACATTGCAGTATATCATGGGTCATGCAGACATCAGCGTTACGCTGAACACCTACACACATGTAAAATTTGATGATGCGAAAGAGGAGCTTCTTAGAGTAGAAACATCATAAATGACTCATTGGTAAAGCTCCGAGTTTTACCAATGAATTTACCAATATTGCAGAGAAAAACATGAGAAAATACGGGAAGATTTGAGAAGATAATAAGAAAACAGAGGAAATCTCAAAGATTTCCGGAAACGTGAAAAATCCTGTAATATCAGGCTTTTGAGAAGAAATACAGAACAAAAATGGAGATATGAGAACATGATAAAAATACTTTTCATCTGCCATGGGAACATTTGCCGCAGCCCAATGGCCGAATTTGTAATGAAAGACTTGGTGGCCAAAGCCGGGCTTTCTGATAAATTTGAAATCGCATCCGCCGCCACCAGCACCGAGGAGATCGGCAACCCGGTCTATCCGCCCGCCCGGCGGAAGCTGGCCGAGCACGGCATCTCCTGCGAGGGTAAAACCGCCCGGCAGATGACCCGGAGGGATTACGAAACCTACGATTACCTGATCGCCATGGATCACAACAACCTGCGCAATATGGCGCGCTTTGTGGGCGGCGACCCGGAGCATAAAGTGTCTCTGCTGATGGATCATACCCGTCGCCCCGGCGATGTGGCCGACCCGTGGTATACCGGGGATTTTGAGGCTACCTGGCAGGATGTGCTGGAAGGTTGCACGGCTCTGCTGGAAGAACTGCGCTGACAGGAGAATTTTATGACAGAGCGTTATTGTGAGGGTGAACGGTTTGCTGACCTGTCGTTCACCGAGGAGGCTTTTGAGGATTGCGACTTTACCGACTGCGTGTTTGTGGATTGCTCCTTTACCAAATGCGAACTGGATCATACCACGCTGAATGAGTGCAAATTCGTGCGGTGTGAGATCACAGGTCTGCGCAGCACTCATTCTTCGGTGCGATCGCTGGATTTTGAGACTGCCGCCTGAATGAAATTGAGTGGGCACCGCTGATGTCCAACGGTGCCTTCCCAGACCCTATCCACACGCTGAAAGAGTGCAGTCTGAAATATAACACCTTCACCGAAATGAACTTTAACCGCTTCGACTTTTCGGATGGCAACGAAATTGTCGGCTCAATGTTTGCCAAATGCGAGATGCAGCTGGCGAATTTCAAGGGCGTGGAACTTCACGAAACGGAATTCTACCAGTGTGACCTGCGCAAGGCGGATTTCCGGGATGCCGCCGGTTATAAGGTGGACATTCTGGGCAGCCGCCTGAAGAATGCGAAATTTTCCCTGCCGGAAGCGGTGAATCTGCTGGCAGATTTGAAGATCAAGCTGTCGTAAGAAGGAGAAAAATGCGTCAACTCATCATTGCACGAAAAGATCTGCAGATGTCGCCTGGCAAGCTGGCGGCGCAGTGCTGCCATGCTTCGCTGGCATTCCTTACCGACCCCATCGGTATGGGACAGGGCGTGGAACCCATCGAGAAAGACGGAGAAATTACCGGCTATCGGGCAGAAATCATGTTGGAGAAAGCAACCTATGAAGAATGGTTCGATGGCTCTTTTACCAAAACTATCTGCGGGGCAAAGAACCGCAATCAACTGCTGAAAGCAAAGACCATTGCCGAGGAATTGGGACTGGTGGAAAACAAAGACTTCTTTCTTATCCGGGATGCCTGCCACACCGAGCTGGAGCCGGAAGAATTTGATGAAAACGGAGAAGGCATGACCCTGACCTGCATCGGTTTCCGCCCGCTGCCGGATGAAATTGCACACCAGATCAGCCATAAGTTCTATTTGTATTGAGTGCTGGTTCGCGGAATAATAAAAATAGTCCCGGCCATTCTCCTGTGACATACAGGAAAATGGTCGGGATATTTTGCTTTTTATTGAAGATTCATCCATGCCGCCAGCGCGTCCTCGGCGGCGGGGTCTGCGTGGTAGTAGTCGCTGACGTAAATGCCGAATGCGATTCAGACGGCCAGTAAAACAGCCAGCAGGCAGAGAAAAACTCTGCGGAGAAACGATTTTCTTCTGGTTCTTCATAGAACTCCTTTATTTTATAAGCATTTTCCACAGTCACTGCAGCCGTTGCAGATCAACTTGCTGCCGCAGGTCTCGCAGTTTGCGCGGAAATGAGGCACATAGAGAT
>ENA-OQAS01001316-OQAS01001316.1-human-gut-metagenome-genome-assembly--contig:-NODE-1316-length-11819-cov-2.929781_pt1 | contig 11819 bp, 18 predicted proteins | sample MGYA00242733_ERZ504523 | MGnify/ENA primary metagenome ERZ504523 (study PRJEB26092, sample SAMD00036239) | human gut metagenome | host: Homo sapiens | study: EMG produced TPA metagenomics assembly of... | reverse complement strand
GTCGCGAGAAGACGATGGCCGAGCGTCTCGCCAACGAGATCCTCGACGCTCCAACGGCCTCGGTGCTTCTGTCAAGCGCCGCGAGGATACTCATAAGATGGCAGAGGCCAACAAGGCCTTCGCTCACTACCGCTGGTAATTTCGAGATCGAGAGCAAGGAACAGCAATGGCACTAGACGTGCTTACGGATCTGCGCATGATCCGCAACATCGGCATCATGGCACACATCGATGCCGGTAAGACCACCACCACCGAGCGCATCCTCTTCTACACCGGCAAGAACTACAAGATCGGTGAGACCCACGACGGCGCTTCGACGATGGACTTCATGGCTCAGGAGCAGGAGCGCGGCATCACCATCCAGTCCGCCGCCACCACCTGCTTCTGGAACCGTCAGTCCCACGACACCAAGGAAAAGTTCCAGATCAACATCATCGATACCCCTGGCCACGTGGACTTCACGGCCGAGGTGGAGCGCTCCCTGCGCGTGCTCGATGGCGCCGTCGCTGTCTTCGACGGCAAGGAAGGCGTGGAGCCGCAGTCCGAGACCGTGTGGCGTCAGGCTGACAAGTACGGCGTTCCGCGTATCTGCTTCATCAACAAGATGGACAAGCTCGGTGCCGACTTCTACTTCTCGGTGCAGACCATCAAGGACAAGCTCGGCGCCAAGCCGCTCGTCGTGCAGCTGCCGATCGGCGCTGAGAACGACTTCGCCGGCGTCGTCGACTTGATCCGCATGAAGGCGTACGTCTGGAACGACGTCTCCACCGATCAGGGTGCCCACTACGACACCGTCGACATCCCCGCCGACCTGCAGGACAAGCCGAGGAATACCGCGCTCAGCTGCTGGACGACGTCGCCGAGGCCAGCGACGAGCTGACCGAGAAGTACCTTGAGTCCGGCGAACTGACCGAGGACGAGATCCGCGCCGGTATCCGCAAGCTCACCATCGAGCGCAAGGCGTACCCGGTTCTGTGTGGTTCCGCGTTCAAGGACAAGGGCGTGCAGCCGATGCTCGATGCCGTCATCGACTTCCTGCCGTCTCCCAAGGACGTTCCGTCCATCAAGGGCTTCAAGCCGGGCGACGAGTCCGTCGAGATCGACCGCAAGCCGCTGACCTCCGACCCGTTCGCGGCGCTGGTCTTCAAGATCTCGACCCACCCGTTCTACGGCAAGCTCGTGTTCGTGCGCGTCTACTCCGGTGCCGTCAAGCCCGGCGACAACGTGCTCGACTCCACCAAGGGCAAGAAGGAGCGCATCGGCAAGATCTTCCAGATGCACGCCGACAAGGAGAACCCGGTCGACGCCGCCGAAGCCGGCAACATCTACACGTTCGTCGGTCTGAAGAACGTGTCCACCGGTGACACCCTGTGCGACGAGAAGGCCCCGATCTCCCTTGAATCCATGACCTTCCCGGATCCCGTCATCCAGGTGGCCGTGGAGCCGAAGACCAAGGCCGACCAGGAGAAGATGGGCATCGCCCTCGCGAAGCTCTCCGACGAGGATCCGACCTTCCAGGTCACCACCGACGAAGAGTCCGGCCAGACCCTGATCGCAGGTATGGGCGAGCTCCAGCTCGACATCATCGTCGACCGTATGCGCCGCGAGTTCAAGGTCGAGTGCAACGTCGGCAAGCCGCAGGTCGCCTACCGCGAGACCATCCGCAAGCCCGTGCTCAACGAGGTCTACACCCACAAGAAGCAGACCGGTGTTCCGGCCAGTTCGCAAAGGTGTTCATGAACTTCGAGCCCCTCGACACCGAGGCCGGCGAGACCTTCGAGTTCGAGAACAAGGTTACTGGTGGCCACATCAGCGCCGAGTTCATCGGACCCATCGAGGCCGGTGTCAAGGAAGCCATGGAATCCGGCGTGCTCGCCGGTTTCCCGGTGGTCGGCGTCAAGGCCACGGTCTACGACGGCCAGATGCACCCGGTCGACTCCTCGGAAATGGCCTTCAAAATCGCCGGTTCGATGGCGTTCAAGGAAGCCGCTCCCAAGGCGAAGCCCGTCATCTTGGAACCATCATGGCCGTCGAAGTCCGTACTCCGGAGGAGTACATGGGCGACGTCATCGGCGATCTGAACCAGCGTCGTGGTAACATCCAGTCCATGACCGATGCCACCGGCGTCAAGGTCATCGACGCCAAGGTCCCGCTGTCCGAGATGTTCGGCTACATCGGCGACCTGCGTTCCAAGACCCAGGGCCGTGCCATGTTCACCATGCAGATGGACTCTTACGCCGAGGTGCCGAAGTCGGTCTCGGACGAGATCATCAAGGCCCAGCGCGGGGAGTGACACGCGCAGCTGTTTTGAAGCCGTAAGTGTCTCCAGTCAGCGGTAAAATCATATACCGCTGACTGGGTTCTGGCTCCAAAGTGGCAAGAAACCCAGAAACCCAGTACAATGTAGCGAGTGTCTTGTGCCGCAAGCGCAAGCCAACTACACGAGACGTCCAGGAGGACAATTACATGGCAAAGGAAAAGTACGAGCGTACTAAGCCGCACGTTAACATTGGTACCATCGGCCACGTCGATCACGGTAAGACGACCCTGACCGCGGCCATCTCCAAGGTGCTGCACGAAGAGTACCCGGATCTGAACCCTGAGTACGACTTCAACCAGATCGACGCCGCTCCCGAAGAGCAGCAGCGTGGTATCACCATCAACATCGCCCACATCGAGTACCAGACCGCGAAGCGTCACTACGCTCACGTGGACTGCCCGGGCCACGCCGACTTCGTGAAGAACATGATCACCGGTGCTGCCAGATGGATGGCGCCATCCTCGTTGTGGCCGCCACCGACGGCCCGATGGCCCAGACCCGCGAGCACGTTCTGCTCGCCCGTCAGGTGGGTGTCCCGCGTATCCTCGTCGCCCTGAACAAGTGTGACATGGTCGAGGACGAGGAGCTCATCGAGCTCGTTGAGGAAGAGGTCCGTGACCTCCTCGACGAGAACGGCTTCGACCGCGACTGCCCGGTCATCCGTACCTCCGCCTACGGCGCTCTGCACGATGACGCTCCGGACCACGACAAGTGGGTCCAGACCGTCAAGGACCTGATGGACGCCGTTGACGAGTACATCCCGACCCCGGTTCACGACCTGGACAAGCCGTTCCTGATGCCTATCGAGGACGTCTTCACCATCTCCGGCCGTGGTACCGTCGTCACCGGTCGTGTTGAGCGTGGCCAGCTGGCCGTCAACACCCCGGTCGAGATCGTCGGCATCCGCCCGACCCAGACCACCACCGTTACCTCCATCGAGACGTTCCACAAGACCATGGACGCCTGCGAGGCTGGCGACAACACCGGTCTGCTGCTCCGCGGCATCAACCGTACGGACGTCGAGCGTGGCCAGGTTGTGGCCAAGCCGGGCTCCGTCACCCCGCACACCAAGTTCGAGGGCGAAGTCTACGTGCTGACCAAGGACGAAGGCGGCCGTCACTCGCCCTTCTTCTCCAACTACCGTCCGCAGTTCTACTTCCGCACCACCGACGTCACCGGCGTCATCGAGCTGCCGGAAGGCGTCGAGATGGTTCAGCCTGGCGACCACGCGACCTTCACCGTTGAGCTGATTCAGCCCATCGCTATGGAGGAGGGCCTGACCTTCGCTGTGCGTGAAGGCGGCCACACCGTCGGCTCGGGCCGTGTCACCAAGATCCTCGCCTGATTTCCATCAGCGAAGAACTCGACACGCTTGAACTAGCGTTCTGAGTGGGTCCTGGAACCTTGCTTGAGGTTTCAGACCCGCTTTCGTATTCCAGGGACCCATACAGGCGAATTCCATACAGGTGGACAACGATGTCGCCGTCTTTTCAGGTATGGTTCATCTGTAGATGCGTGATTATTCCCCTTCCCGATACCTTGCAGAGCCAGCATGGCCATGTGAACGGTAACGTTCGGAAGGGAAAACCATGAACAAGAGAATAGCCGTAGTGACGGCGACGACATGCATGCTGTTCGTATCCGTCATGATTCCAGCGGTATCAGCCGAGGGTACGACTGATATTGGCGCACAGAATCAGGTCAAGGCCGTTGCCTACAGCGATGCGCTGGACAAGCTCGATTATAAGGGATTCGAGTCGGGGGACTGTCGGGTCTCACGTGGGACAAAACCGCGGATTCATATGTGGCGCAATCCGACAACCATGGGAGTGACGAATCCCGGGTGTGGTTCCTCGGCAAGGACCTGCACAACCCGTCCATCACGCGCGATCCGGTGACGTTTACCGATGTTAACGGGACGCCCTATAACGGCAACACGACGGACAACGAGGCATAGCGGTGCTGCCCGACGCGATTTCGCCATCAGCTCGGAAGGCATTCCCCCTGCGGGCAGGAATCAGCCGAACACCCGACAATCAGGATCTTCGACGCCAATGGGCGGCAGAAGGGGGAGCTTGAGGTTCCGCAGCTGTTCGACATCAACACGCCCAAGGGTCAGGCGTCGCATAACCTTACGCTGGAAGGATTGAGCCTGTCTCCGACAGGGCACGAACTCGTATCGGCCATGGAAGGCACGCTCAAGTCTGACGTCTACCAGAACCGGAGCGACGCGCGGCGCTTCCTCGTATACCGTGACGACGTGACGGGCAAGGCCGGCCAGTGGACGCTCGTCAAACAGGTGGGCTTCCACACGGTACCGGGACTGGACATCTCCGATATCGTCCTCGATTCTGAAGACTCCCTGTACGTCCTGCAACGTTCATGGAACAGCGAGACCGGCAACAAGGTGGCGCTCTCGTACGTCTCCGGGCTGAATGACGCGCCGGATGTTTCCGGTGTGGCGAACCTCAACGACCCGAAGAATGCATCCGAGTTCGTGAAATCCGCCAGATCGGCGAGCTGGACAAGCTGCCGGATCTGGGTGCCTCCGCGAAACCCGGCGCTCATCAGGCGAACCCTCTGATGGATAACTACGAAGGGCTCGTCATCGCGAACCTCGACCAGCTCGCCACTCCCGATGCTTCGTGGCATCGCGGTGACGGCGAATACAAGGCCGCTATCTCCATCATCAGCGACGACAACTACAGCGCCACCCAGACCACGCGCATCCTCGACGTCGAAGCGGAACCGTTCCAGAAGACGGCGGCAGGATTCGACGACTCGGCAAGCGGTCGCCTGTCACAGTACGTCACGGCACTCGGCAGAAACGATCGCCTTGACTACTGGTCGGCTAACGGATTCAGCGACGGCACCGGCACGGCGGAGCCGATAGCGTTCGGCGGACTGTCCTCGACGGCGTACAACAGGAAGCTCGGACAATATGTGTCCGCAATGGACAATCATGGTACCGATGTCGCTCGCCTATGGCTGCTGGGCAACGATCTCGACAAGGCGGCTCCGACCGGCAGCATCGTCCTGACCGATGAGAACGGTACGCCATACAACGGCGAAACCACTGATGATGAGGGCTCGGCGTGCTGCCGAACGGCGACTTCCTGCTCACCTCCGAAGGCCATCCGAACGCGGCAGAAGGCGAGCATGAGCAGCCGAAGATCCGTATCTTCGGCATCGACGGCCGTCAGAAGGACGAGTTGCCCGTGCCTGAACTGTTCGACATCAACTGCGGGGGACAGGCCGTGCACAACAAGAGCCTGGAAGCGCTGACGGTATCGCCGTCCGGCCATCAGATCGTGGTCGGCAACGAGTACGCCCTCAAGAACGATTCGCCCAGCGGCAAGGACATCGCCACCACAGCCCGCCGCGCGCTGGTCTACCGTGACGACGTGAAAGGCGCCAAGGGACAGTGGAAGCTCGTCAAGCAGGTGGCGTTCAAGGCCGCCGACGTGAACATGGGCATCACCGAGTTCGCGGCGATTGGCGAGGACGGATTCCTGGTGCTGGAACGCTCCTGGGACCAGACCCATGGGTACGGCATAAAGCTTGCGTATGCGCACGGCATCGTGGCCGCCCCGGACGTCTCCGATGTCGCGTCGCTGTCGAAGAGCGCCGACTCGTCGTTCCTGCCGGTCACGGAACTCGCCGATTTCGGCGGCAAGCTGACCCTTGGCGCCCAGTTCAAGCCGAATGCGCAATACACGGACGCCAACCCGCTGCTCGACAACTTCGAGGATCTGGTCATCACCCATGCGGACGACAATGGCCGGCTCGATCTGAGCCTGCTCACCGACAACAACTTCGACACCACAGAGACGACGCGAATCGTCAACGTGCAGATCGACCGGTCAGTGTTTGTCGCCGACCCGAGCAACGGCGATGGCAGCAGCATGGTGCAACTATTCAGAGGCCTTCAGGTGCGGGTCTCGGCGGATCGACCGTCCGGCTGGCTCACACGGGCGCGGCCGTGACGGCGGTCTTCATGCTCGCGGCTGTGACTCTCACGTCGGGGCTCGTCCTCATTGCGGGTAGGCGGCTGCGGATATCGCGAGAGTAGTCAGCGCCACGGTTCAAGGTTCGAGAAAGCCGCCTTGTCAGGTATTTCACGAATACCGTTACTCATGAAGGCCAGTAATACGGTACCTGTCATGATTGCGGCGGTGGTCGCCGCCGCAATCATGTACCCCAGAGAGGAAAGCATGATTCCCGCAATACCGGACGCCAATGAGGCAAGCGTGATGTTAAACAAGGAGAACACTGAGAACACGCGGCCACGCAAATCATTCGGAATGATCAGCGACGCGTAGGCACCAAGACGGAATTGGCGGGAACGACCATGAGATTCATGATCGCCATGCATCCGGCCAGTAGATATGTATTCTGGGTGAATGGCTGTAAAGCGCATCCTACCAGGATGATGATGAAGGAGACTTGTACTGTTCTGCCTCCCGTCAGACGGTTGGCAAGGGGAGTGGTCAGAAACGACCCGCTCAGCAGTCCGACACCGCTTCCGGTTGAGATGAGCCAATCTGCCAGCCGGGAATGTTCAGCATCTGTTGATTCAGAATCACAATGCTGACCATCAGGGTGAGGACACAATTCAACAAGAGCACACTGCTGAATACGGATACTGCTTGTGGCCATCGCGTGTACCATGCAAAGCCTTCGATCAACGATGAATGCGATGAACTGCCGCCAATGTGGTTTCGTGGTGTTTTCTTCGTGGAATCATCGGAATCTGATGGGGAGGCGTCGTTCTTAGGCCGTAGATCCGAACGAATCAGCGGAGTCGCAACGGACATCAGCGCATACAGGACGGCGCTGATCAGGAATGGAATCTCGGGGCCTAATCCGTACAGGAACCCTGACAGCGGTTTGGAGAACAATTGGATGCATGCATCGCGCGATTCATTCGCGGAATAGGCTTGCACCAGCTGATTCCCGGTGACGATTTGAGGCAAGATGATATTGGACACATTGGAAAACACACCGGAAGTGAGTCCCCGTACAATGGCAAACAGGAATAGCAAAGGGGCCGACATCATTTTCGCAACCAGGGCCAATGTCATCACACACAGTGTTGCAGCCGATATAAGACCGCAAACAATCATGAGTTTCTTGCGATCGATTCTATCCGACAGGTGCCCGCCTGGAAGTGTTCCCAAACCTTCGCACAGTGCGAACACGGTGCCGACCATACCTGCCGTAGTTACATCATGGCTTACCGCATATGCCACCAGCGTGAACGCAAATCCGCCGATTGTGGTTCCCAGTGCTGACGCAGTGTCAGCCACGAACCAGGACCGGTAATCCCTCACCCTCCATGGTGAGATTGTTGATTCTTTTTCCTGACGTTTTTCAGTCACGGTTTTTCTTCTTTCTGTTGATATGAATAGTTCGATTACATCGAAGAGACTGTTGACGTCATCTCCATATACAGGATGCTCTGCTGTATCGTTCCACCATAGGGGATGAGGGCTTCCCTTTTGAACGTCAGATATTGTATGCACGATTCCAATTGCTGTTGAATAGTATTTGAGGGAACGTCATATCCGGCAATTTGAAATCGGCTTTTCTCATCACCAGGAAGTCAACTATTGATTGAATGTGTCTTTCGTAGTCGCGAGGAGGAAGCGAGACATGTAACTTCCAGAAGAAGGCCGGAACTGGTTGCCTGTAAACACAGCGGTGTAATAAATGCGGCAACGCTATGTTAGTGAAAGGAGGCGAATGATTATGGATACCGAAGTCGAGACGTTACCAAGTAAGTCGACTAGGCAGGAAGGATATGTTGAGGCGAAGCATTGCCTGTGCATAGAATTACTGCCAGACGTCAATGAGTGCGCGACGCGTATCTTCGCGCCGCAGGTTCGTGTTTCAGACCACATGCTTGATTCCGTTCTTTGCATCAACACTATAAACTGCATCGATTGATTACGTGAGAATGGCGTCATGTCGGTTGTCTCCTATCGGTTCAGCCGACATGTCGTCATTGTCATTATTATGTTCATTATTCAGCTACTAAGTCATTAGGTGAATTGTCGTTAACCACTATTGCTTGTTCCGTTTCAATTGCATGAGGAACAGCTGATGCAGCCGGAAGATGCCATTGGGGGATTGTTCGGCCGCGACGCGCTGTATAGACGGTATGGCATAATAGACAAGGCTATTTTTGAGCTTTGCCGAAATTGAAAACATGAAAAGGTGAGTTACTGTGGCACAGACTACCAATGACATCAAGAACGGATCCGTCCTGAACCTGGACGGCCAGCTGTGGACCGTCACGAAGTTCCAGCACGTCAAGCCGGGCAAGGGCCCAGCTTTCGTGCGCACCACCATCAAGAACGTGCTGAGCGGCAAGATCGTCGACAAGACTTCAACGCGGGCATGAAGATGGAGTTCGAGACCGTTGACAACCGCAACCTGCAGTACTCCTACGAGGACGGCGACAACTTCGTCTTCATGGACATGACCACCTACGATCAGGTCTACATCCCCAAGACCCTCGTCGGCGATCAGCCAAGTTCCTGCTGGAAGGCACCGACTGCGTCGTGTCGTTCCACGACGGCACCCCGCTGAGCGTCGAACTGCCGGCCTCCGTGATCCTGACCATCACCACACCGAGCCCGGCCTGCAGGGCAACCGCTCCAACGCCGGCACCAAGCCCGCCACCGTCGAGACCGCGCCGAGATCCAGTCCCGCTGTTCGTGGGCGAAGGCGAGAAGGTCAAGGTCGACACCCGCGACGGCTCCTACCTCGGCCGCGAGAACTGAGAGTAAGGACAACAGGCTTCCATGGCACGTTCCACCGCTCGCAAAAGGGCTCTGAACACGTTGTATGAGGCGGACGAGAAGGGACAGGATTTCCTGTCCCTTCTTGCTGAGCGCATCGAAGAGCCTGGTGCGCAGACCCCGCTTCCCGACTACGCCATCGAGATCGTGCGCGGCGTCGCCGATCACCGGCGTGAGATCGACTACATGCTCAACGAGCATTCCACCGGGTGGAAGGTTCGCCGCATGGCCGTCGTGGATCGCAATATCCTGCGCATCGCCGCATGGGAGATCATCTTCAACGACGACGTGCCCGATCGCGTGGCCATCGACGAGGCGCTCGGCCTGGCCAAGACGTTGAGCGACGGCGACTCCCCGGCGTTCATCCACGGCCTGCTCAGCGCGATTTGCGATGACACCGAAGGACGCGAGGCCATTCTCCACCCCGAAAACGACGAGCCCGACGCACAGCCGAGCGACGACGGTCAAGAGCCTGGTGAGCCTGCCGGCGAAGCGTCGCATGCGGAAGCCGAAACCGGCGATTCCGAAGAGTCCGAGGACGATGACATCGCCGACGGCGTCGATTTCGACGACATGACGTTCGACGATGTATCCGATGACGTTGCCGAAGCTGCATCCGAGCAGACGTCCGATCCACAAGCCGGCCAGCAGGACGGCGAGTCCACAAGTAAATGACGAGAACCAGCCGAATTGCCCGGTGGGGCGCGTCCCCGCCGACAGTTAAGGTTGGTACGAATATCCTGAGAAAATAAGGGGGTTTTGGTGAACCAGATTGATTCCGAAACCGTGAGTTTTGCCCCTGATGACGCCGTGCTTGTACTTGAGGACGGGCAAGTGTATGTGGGTGACTCTTACGGCGCGATCGGCAAGACCACTGGCGAGATCGTGTTCGCGACCGGCATGACCGGTTATCAGGAGACTTTGACCGATCCCAGTTACGATCGGCAGATCGTGGTGCAGACGTTCCCGCACATCGGGGACACGGGAATCAACCGGGAGGATCCAGAATCCTCCCGTATCTGGGTGGCCGGATACGTGGTTCGCGATCCCAGCCCCACCGTCAGCAACTGGCGGGCCACGGGCACCTTGACGACGATCTCGTCGCCGAGCACATCGTCGGCATCAGCCACATCGACACCCGCAAGCTGGTGCGCCACCTGCGTTCCGCAGGCGTGATGCGCGCCGGCATCTTCTCCGGCGACGCCCTGACCGATCAGCCACCGGCGCGCTCAAGACCATCGAGCAGCTGCTCGAAGACGTCAAGAACACCCCGCAGATGCAGGGTCTGAGCCTGTACGACGAGGTGTCCACCAAGGAGACCTACACCATCGAACCGTGCGGCGAGTACGAAGCAAGGAGCCGCTGTACACCGTGGCCGCTGTGGACCTCGGCATCAAGGGCATGACCCCGCACCGCATGGCCGAACGCGGCTGCCGCGTGCACGTGGTGCCCTCCACCATCACCTTCGCCGAAATCGAGAACCTGAACCCGGACGCGTCTTCTTCTCCAACGGCCCGGGCGACCCGGAACAGGCCGGTCCCGAAATCGAGCTGCTGCGCCAGGTACTTGACGCCGGCTACCCGTTCTTCGGCATCTGCTTTGGCAACCAGCTGCTCGGCCGCGCACTCGGCTTCGGCACCTACAAGCTCAGTTCGGCCACCGCGGCATCAACCAGCCGGTCAAGGATCTGACCACCGGCAAGGTCGAGGTCACCGCCCACAACCACGGCTTCGCGGTCGACGCCCCGATCGGCAAGCAGGTCGACGCGCCGTTTGAAAACGGCAAGTACGGCAAGGTGTTCGTCTCCCACATCGATCTGAACGACGACGTGGTCGAAGGCCTGCAGTGCGTGGACATCCCCGCGTTCTCCGTGCAGTACCACCCGGAGGCCGCAGCAGGCCCGCACGATGCGGCCTACCTGTCGACCGTTTCTGCGAACTTATGAAGAACAACTCCAAGGAAGGTAAGTGATATGCCGAAGCGCACCGACATCAAATCCGTGATGGTCATCGCTCCGGCCCGATCGTGATCGGTCAGGCTGCGGAGTTCGATTACTCGGGCACCCAGGCATGCCGCGTCCTTCGTGAGGAAGGCATCCGCGTCATCCTCGTCAACTCCAACCCGGCCACCATCATGACCGACCCGGAGATGCTGACGCCACCTACATCGAGCCGATCTCCACCCCCGATCCTCGAGCAGATCATCGCCAAGGAACGCCCCGACGCGCTCCTGCCCACCTTGGGCGGCCAGACCGCACTCAACGCCGCCATGGCGCTGGGCGAGGCCGGCGCCTGGAGAAGTACAACGTCGAACTGATCGGTGCTTCCCTGGAAGCCATCGACCGTGGCGAGGACCGTGAACTGTTCAAGAAGGTCGTTGACGAGGCCGGCGCCGAATCCGCCCGCTCCGACATCGCCACAGCATCGAGGAAGTCGACAAGATCGCCGAGAAGTTCGGCTACCCGCTGGTCGTGCGCCCGAGCTTCACCATGGGCGGCCTGGGCTCCGGCATCGCCCACAACGAGGAGGAGCTGCACCGCATCGCCGCGCCGGCATCCATACTCGCCCACCGACGAAGTCCTGATCGAAGAGGGCATCGAGGGTTGGAAGGAATTCGAGCTCGAGCTCATGCGCGACCGCAACGACAACGTCGTGGTCGTCTGCCCGATCGAGAACGTCGACCCGGTCGGCGTG
>ENA-OQAS01001315-OQAS01001315.1-human-gut-metagenome-genome-assembly--contig:-NODE-1315-length-11836-cov-2.003502_pt1 | contig 11836 bp, 13 predicted proteins | sample MGYA00242733_ERZ504523 | MGnify/ENA primary metagenome ERZ504523 (study PRJEB26092, sample SAMD00036239) | human gut metagenome | host: Homo sapiens | study: EMG produced TPA metagenomics assembly of... | reverse complement strand
ATCCTAAGTAAAATTTTTTGTTCTTCCATAAAACAACAGTATTAATTCGTTCGAATTCATCAATATGCTTTTCCCATTGATCAATAATGCTTGCATGTTTTTAATTCATAAAAAGAATTATTTTCATCAATTAAGTTTAAGTCCAATAACTCATGTACTGCATTTGAAATATTCAATTCAGGAAAGAATATCATTTCAGCGTTTTTTCTTTTTATCTTTCCTTTATGAAAATTATAAGACTTAACAGGGCAAGAGTTTCTTGATTGCTTATATTGTGTATAATCTGGTAAGTCCCATTCTCATTATCGCTACTTTCACATCCACAGGTATCATCAATATGCTCATATGTTACAGAATAATCTATTAATTCCCTTAAGTTTCCCAAAGAAACCTCCTCATAATGATTTATAACATTTATATTAAATGCTATATCATTAGATAAGTTTTTTACATTTCTATGAACAATATCTATAATATATGTTTTGTCAATTGGCTCTAATTCGGTTTTGATGACGTTTACGCCTAATCCGGAAAAATATTCTTTCTGTTTATTAAATGTGTCCGAGTCAGGAATATGTGTAAATTCTAATATACAATAAATACTTGAATCATTATTATCTATCCAATCCTTAAAGCAATCTAATGACTGACTATCTATATTTTGAAAGTTATCTACTATTAATAAAACTTTTCTATTTCTAAAAATATAATTTATGTAATTTATCTTTATAAGAACAGAATCAACAGAAATATCATGCTTAAATTTGTCTGTCGAATACTCATTTAATCTCAAAATTTTCTTTAAAATTAGATAACATATGTTTTTAGCAGTCCGTTCTTTGAATCCGAATCAAACAATGTTTCCAAACCAATTTCTAATCGAGTACGATTTACAGTTTTATCATTATACTCATTCAAAAAATTATCAAATGTTAGCGCATATCCATTTTCTTCTTCCAATTTTTCAAAATATTTTGTAACACCATCAAATATTTCTTGTAAATAATACCATGCAGTATCTCCACTATCATCATTACAAGGCTTTGTTTTATTCTAATAATATCTAATCATTTTATCAATTTTATTATATTTTTCAATTACTTTAGTAATTAGTGAAGTTTTCCTATAGCAGTTTCAGACCAAATATAATGAATGGTTTTTTGCCAAAATTTTGACTTATAATTTTAACAATCTCATCAGATTCGACTTCTCTATCTACAATCACATCACTTTGCTGCCAAATGATTGTTTTCATCGTTGAATATTCCTTTCCTGTGTTGTATAGTAAACATAGGATAATTTTCTTATTATCTAGTGTCCATTATATCATATAATGAATCGAAATTCATTAATTATCTAACAAATAACCATTTCTGAAAATTGCAAAGTTTAATTCTACCATCCATTTATACAGTGGAATTCTCCCCTCAACCACTCTTGCACTGGAATTTACTTTTTCAAGTCAGCGATATCACAATATAACACATATTTCTGTTTTTTAACTGCTTTCAGCCGCGTTTTGTCTAATTTTGCAGAAGACAACGAAATCCGCCACAAAATGTTGTCCATTCTATAGCGGATTTCCATACACAGCACATAGGCTGCTAATTGACATTGCCTTGTATCTTTCAAATATATCTAATTGTAATTTTAAAAAATGCCTATACCGTTGACATTTTATAATCCAAATCTCCAATCAAAAAAATTTCTATAGTATATGCAATTACAGGCTGATAAATCAAATAATGCAACATTATAGGAAATTTTATCAAATGTGCTAAAATATTTAACTCCATCATCCCCCAAATACTTTGCGAAATCACTGATATACTGCGTCAACAAATAATCAGGATCACTATCTAATCTGCTCATAGGCTTATTCGAAAACATAAATCCCAGATATGAACTTATAGTACTTTCCATTATAAGGTGTTCCAATGCTAATTACTAGAATCGCATTATTATATCTTGTTTCATTCTTTACAGATAGAATCGCGGATCTGTCACTGACATTTGTGTATATCGATCCCTGTTGTATGTAAAATTTGCTTTTGTTTTAGGTTGACCATGCGGATTTTCCACCTGCATGATTTCCAAATCTGTAACCTCTACTAACGCTAGTGAATATCCAACAGTATTTACCTTTTGTTCCAATATATATGAATATTTATTTCCCAGTATCTCATCTAGATTTTCCGCTGGGTGTATTTCCAAAACATCATCTATCGAAGCCTTTCCTACATACTCTATATTTTGTGATGTATCAATCATTACATTCTCCGGTTGAATGTCATCATTACATTCTCCGACAATCAGTACATCTACAACATCCAAAAGTTCACATCTTCTGCCATTTTCATAGAATAAATCCTCATTAGCTATTGCTCCATGTGTTTCCGGATCATCACTAACTAATCTAACCCACTCACCACTATCAACATCGATACCTGCAACACATTTTCCCGAAAACTTTGAAGATTCCGTCATAATAATAATTCTTTTCTCCATAACATCCTCCCACTAAATATGAATTATATTGTCTCCCAATTCTCTGCTTAAATATTCCGCCAGTAAACGTCTATGACAACATTCCGGTGTTGGTTCTGAGCACAATAATAATACTTTTTCATATTTCTGATAATTCTTTTTAAAATCATCTGCCAATTTTCTTTTGGTAATTAGTTTATTAAATCTTGTTTCATACTCTTCCCATGATATTTCTTTTTTCTTATAAGCTTGCAAAATGTCTTTTTGTCGGAGCATAAATTATATCATGCTGATAATCACACCCACATATAACCCTCAAAAAATATTTTAAATCCTTACCTTTCGTAAATCCAGCTAATTGTGATTGGTTATTTAGTCTAATATCCAACAACAATTCAATTTTATTGTCTATTATTTTTTCAAAAAATGTCTCAGCACTCTTTTGTGTAAATCCCATTGTATATTATATACATAAATACTCCTTAAACCGCTGCAAATTGTTTCAATCAATGTGATAACCAATTTCCTCATTTCTTTTTCTGTATGCCCGTGTTATATATTCGTCATCATCAGGTATGTCATTGTAATTAAATATGGATAATTGTTCTCTTTCTGGAAAATACATATCCAATAAACGCTCATCCAATTTTCTCTGATTCTGCAATGTTCCATCTGAAAGAATATGGTTAACTTCTATCCCTCTCAATTCAAATGCTCTGGCCACCAGAATAGCTCGATGACAATCAATTGGATCCTTTTCTGTACACATTAAAGCAATGTTGTTATTTTGTTCTAATCCCAAAATAACATTTTTCACCCCAATATTAAATCGTTCTGATTGTGCAACTTTTTCAAAATCCAAATATCCTTTATTATTATACAATTTCAATTCCGTTGGGCGTGCACCAAAATATTTTCCCATATAAGAATATCTTATACTGCTATTTTGTAAAAAAGCATGTACATTTTCTCTGTTAAATTGTTCTGCATACTTTGAATACGGAGTACTTCGAACATCTAAAACACAATTAATATTATGCCTTTTTAATAAGTTAATAAAATATTCTGGAGTATGTTGTGAATGCCCTACTGTAAATAATTTTCCCATCACATAACCTCCTTTAAACTAAATTATTACTTACTTATTCACTCATCTATATTATAACACATCCTCTAAATGCATTTCCAAACATTTCATGACAGATTTCGTGATTGGATACTTGCGGAAATTTAGTATATTCTCTTTCATGCAAACAGCCCATCATTTTATATTTCAACCAGACAAGTTCCATATTCTGTTGCCTCTTTTCCGTTTTCCTTCACCTACTTTATCTTCATATTCAAATTTTATATTCATATAATTAATTATATATTTTTTAGTTCTATATTGCAAGTAATATATTTCATCATTTTGCAATCTTAAAATATTTTAAGACCCAAAAAACGTATGGAATTTTCAAGAGTTGCTTCAGATAAGAAAGTGTTTTTGTCTGGTAGATACTTAACTGACCGTACATTCTTATTATTGATTACTAGCATCCACAGAAACTGGAACCATAACATCCCTATAGCTCCATCTCAGTTCCTCAATCGTTGGACAAGCCTCTGGCAAATATTTTTCAATCATATCACGTATTTCCAACATCTCTGCCTGCTCACTTTCCACAAAGTTGCCAAGCCCGAATGTTTCTTCCTGCACCAGCGGAACGCTCAATCTTCCTTGTTCACTTTTCTTACTGGCAAATCTGGAGAGACCATTTTCCAACGGATGTTGATTGTTTATGAAGAAGTTCTATCTGTTTCAACATCTTCTGCAATATTATTATATGCAATATCTATTTCTAAGCCAATGCCTGAAAACACAAACCAGACATGCGCTTCCGTGCTTCCATCCCGTGCATTTTTCCACATTAACCGCTTTAACCGAACGATATCAGTAAAACCAAGGAGCATGCCTAAAATAACATATTCTTTTTCTGCTGATCCGGACATAAAATTCTGGATGCTCTTTCGGATGGATGCATTTTTTCTCTGGAACTCACTTGTTGACGGAATTGCCTTGATTGCATCAATGACATACAACACACGTACCGCGAAACTGACAACCATATAATATGTATGGAGTCCTGGAGCATATTGCTCAATCGACACCAGATGCTTTGTCCGGCGATATTCTTCATAATACTTTTTGCATTTTTCATAATCATCCATACGATACGCATAGTAACTCATGCGTAAGGCAATCTCATTGATAACTGGATGTTCCTGAAGAATTGGCAGGATTTGTTCTGCCTCTTCCATGAGATGTTTCATCCTGTCTTTGTATATGGGTCTTCCGTATGCATCCACATTAAGGGCAATGCACGCCTCATCTATCAAGTTAAGATTACACATGAGTTCTTCAAGTTCCAATCCATTTTCTTTATACAGATTACTTGCGTTCTCAAGCTCTTCTAACACATTCTCCCACCGGTAGGTCTGCGGTGGTTTTTCTGCAATCTGGCTTCTTCTTTGAAACAGAAACACCGCTCATATACAGCCTCAGATGGAAGCGACTTACGAAATTTTTCCAAATCATCCAATGACTGATGCTTCATATATTCCGCTGCGTCTTCCCGCAAATCTGCATATTTTTTAACGATACCTCCGTGCAGATCTTCGAAAAATGACTGAATGTTCTTATAGCAATGGTATCTTGCTGGCATAGGCAACTGCCTAATGAGTTCTTTGTCTTTATTCAGTGCCTGCAAAACATGAACAGGATCCAGTCTTGAAGACCATACGACATGTGCCACTGAAGCTTCAAACATACAACGATTCCTGTCCGGCATTTTTCTTTGTCCAATACACGTCAGCATATCCTGCACATTTTTCTCCAGTCTGGAACGTTCCGCACCTGTCTGGCGTAACATTTCCAGCTCTACATAGCGATAAGCAATATAATCCTGTGGGTTTTTCATGTCAAGATGTTCTTTTAATATTTCCAGTTCTGGTTTCCATTCTTCATATGATATATGCTGATGCAACCGCGTCTTATTAAATACATAATTATAGTACAAAATCGTCCACAATTCTGACTTTTGTAAATCGTTCTCCTCGCAAAAGAGTATCGCTTTCTCAAAAGCATCCTCTGCATCCTTATAGGCTTTGGTCAGTACATAGGCCAATCCACGGTTAATCAGAATCTGGCTTCGTATCGTGATATCCGTTTCTTCATTGCATAATGCCTCTGCCTTCCGTATTTGTTCATTTGCCTGTTCTATATGTCCGGTTCTCTGATATTGGATAAAGTAAAGCAGGTGGTTGAACGCTGTATCTTTTTCCCCTGCTTCTGCCCGTCTTCTCATTTCCAGTTCATTTGCATGAAAACTCCCCATCTGCGTCCGCAAAAACATTTTATACCGCTCATAGGTTTCCTTTTGTTTCTTCGTCATCTTTGATGGCAGCAATTTTTCCAGACGTTTCCATGCCTCTATTAAGTTATAGTCATAATTCTCCGGTTGCGCATACAAGCAGCTTACTTTCAATTCCCTGCGCATGTCCAATAGATATGTATGCAACGATACGCCAGTATAATCATAATTCCAAGAATCAGACACCAGATTCCATACAGACTCTTCAAAAATTCTTTAGCTTCCGGCTTCGTTTCTCTACATAATACCTGCATTCCAAATCCAAGCACGGAAAAGAAATATACTCCTGCTATCTCACTTATAACTGTTCCAAGCATATATCTTGGCATCTGTAACCAATTCTTGTTTGTGAAGCAGATAATTCCAATTGCTAACATCATTAAAATTGTCGGAATATACAAATTTGTTCCACCAAAAGTCTGATCCACTAATGCAAGCCATAAATCAATCATTTACCTTCTCCTCCCTGTACTTCTTTTAAATCGTACACTTTATTATACCATTTACGAATAGAGCATGCAGTAAAATTAAAGAGAGCAGCCGCTCCGACTGCTCCCCATTCTATTTCTAATTATTTGCTTTTTTCCACCTGATACGAAGGCACTAACCGTTTCACTACCAGCTTCATCTGTGGATCATCTTCATACGCCGTCTTCTTCAGATCTTTCAAATGTTCAAAAAACTCTTCCCTGTCAAATTCAATCGGTTTTCCGATAAAAATCAGATCATTCTCTGTTTTCTGAAGTCCTTCCTCTTCTTTCAGACACTCTTCAAACATCTTTTCCCCCGGTCGAAGCCCTGTATACACAATCGGGATATCCACATCCGGTTCAAATCCGGATAACTTGATCAGATTTCTTGCCATATCATCAATCTTTACCGGCTCTCCCATATCCAGCACAAAGATTTCTCCGCCCTTTGCGTAAGCACCTGCCTGTAAGACAAGCGATACAGCTTCCGGAATCGTCATAAAATAACGAATGATATTTTTATCGGTAACAGTAACCGGTCCGCCCTCTGCAATCTGCTTTTTGAAAAGAGGAATCACACTTCCGTTACTTCCCAGTACATTTCCGAAGCGAACCGCTACATAATTGGTTTTCGGGAAACGATGCTGCATTCCCTGAATAATCATCTCACAGATACGTTTAGACGCTCCCATGATATTGGTCGGATTTACGGCTTTATCCGTAGAAATCAATACCATGCGCTCCGTTCCGTTTCTTCCTGCTGCCATAGCCACATTATAAGTACCGAATACATTGTTTTTGATTGCCTCATTCGGACTGTCCTCCATAAGTGGCACATGCTTATGTGCCGCTGCATGAAAAACAATTGCCGGTTTATAATCCGAAAATACAGTATCCACACGATGGGTATTTCTCACAGATCCAATCAGCACAACCAGATTCAGATTCGGAAATTTCTTTCTTAACTCCTGTTGAAGGTCATACGTGGTATTTTCATAAATATCAAATATTATCAGCTGCGAAGGATGATGCGCCGCAATCTGGCGACAGAGTTCACTTCCGATGGAACCACCGCCACCGGTTACAAGTACAGCCTTTCCCGCAATGTATCCCATAACCTCATCCAGATTTGTCTTCACCGGTTCCCGTCCCAGTAAATCTTCGATTTCCACCTCACGGAAATTTGAGACACTTACCTCGTCATTCACAATCTGCGCCATACTAGGCAGAATCTTAATTTTGCATCCTGTGTTTTTACACAATTCCAGAATCTTTTTCTTTCGATCTCCCGGCAGATTCGGGATGGCAATAAAGATTTCCTGCACTTCGTATTTTTCTGCTGCCCAGGGAATTTTGCTGTCATTTCCCACAATCGGAGCTCCAGAATGGTGCTTCCAATCTTATTCTTGTCTGCATCAATCACGCATACCACACGATTGCGGATCAGCGGACTGTTTCCATATTTTTATCAGGAATTCGCACTGTCTCCTGCTCCAATCACCATGGTAGCAATGGCATGTCTGGATGCGTCTCCCAGATAACTGTGTCGTATGATACGCAGTCCCCGATATACAAAACGGCTTCCGGACACCAGTGCCAGCAAAAAGAAAAAATACAAAATATAATAAGAACGCGGCATATTCCATTGGAACATATGCATTCCCAGACTCTGTATTGCAGCACTGAGCAGGCACGCAATCACTACATTTAACAATTCCTGTACACTCGCATATTCCCACAGACTATTATACAGATGCATAATAAAAAATATCACGATGGTTACAATCATATTTACCCAGAAATATTGCAGTGCTGTCTCTAAAAAAGGAATTCCCTGCTCACTCTTTAAACTGAAATCAAAACGTGTCCAGATAGAAAAAATTTCCGCCAGAAAGATTGCCAATATATCGTAAATTACCAACAATACGATTCGTATATATTTTGCCGTTTCTCCCCGAAACCGGTTTTTCATTTGTTGCATACCAAAATTACTCCCTATAATTCTACTCATTTTCATGATTTGTTTGATTTTCTCTGTTTTCTTGACTGTTTCTTTCCGGACTGCTTCTTTGCAGATTTCTGTCGTCACAGCTTTTTCCGTTTTAAGGTCGTTTTGTTTCACGACAACGTCATTTTCCTCGGAAACCGGTTCTTTTGCGAAAAGATTTTCTTTTTTACCAGTATCCGGTTCACCGCAAGTCCCAGGCCAAGCATTCCCCAGAATACCGGAGCGGTACAAACATTAGAATCGTTTACAATCCCCGCAAACATATATACCAGCACTGCTGCAAATAATCCAAAACCAACCCAGCTGATACTCTCATGTAAATTCACTCTGCGATAGATGCGTGCCGACTGTACCAGGTACCAGAACAGAAATACCAGGAGTGCCAGGGTACCGAGTAATCCGGTTTCCACCCATTGCTGCAGATACCAATTATGTGCTTTCACATCATAGCTGTTTGCACTATACATATAGTTTTGACTGATATAATCTGCCTGCGGTACTTCAAACATATAGGAATTAGCACCAGATCCCATCAATACATGTTTGCCCAAAATTGGGATTGTCTTATTCCAGATATGTCCTCTTCCACTCATTGCATCATCCAAAAATACTTTTGAAACCTTCGGATTCTCAAACTTCACTAATTTTCCTGCTGGATTCAGATACTCATATCCATTCTCATCGGTATTTATGAAGTTCCACTGCACACCATCAATCGTTGCACAAATTCCGGGCAAGCTATCTCCAAAAGATACCGGTTGCAGCTGTACCCCAGAAAAACGGCTGTCATCCATCGTTGTCACCTGGTTATCTGCATCCACTATCGTCTGACTCAACTCATTTCCATCCGAATCTTTGCAACTGATCTGTGTTGTTCCATCCTCTCCCACGGTATAAGAAACACTCAGTTTATTCCCGTGAATGTCAAGCACAACATCATCCGTATTGGTTTCTACTCCATTCAGAGCCCATCTGTCACTCATCCGGTATGTACCAACAATTGTATTTTTTATATTTTCACCTGCTGAGGTGGTATTTCCAAGTACGATTGCTGCTATAATCCCAATTACCACTACAACAGCACCCACAACAAACATTTTTTTTCTTCCGGCTCAAAAGCACAAGTATAAGTACCACTGCTGCCAATGCAAGAGCCATCCATCCACTCGCACTGCCGCTTCCTTTCAAGCAGATAGCACAGCATACTACCGCTACTGCCAGCACTATCCGATGCCATATCTTTTTTGACGCAATAAACAGGCATACCGCCAGCACAATGAGCATACCAAAATAAAACGATAAAAAGTTCGGATTGTATAATGTCGTATAAGAAGTTTTCGGTACAAAATTAAACGTCAGCTCTTTTAAATTCTTCCACCATCCAGGATTTGTGATCAAATGTTTTCCAAAATTTGACTGAAAGAAGTCCAGTCCAAAATACTGAAATACGCCGATCACTGTAACAATAGCCATGCCAATGCCCGAAATTTTCAAAATGAATTCCACATGTTTTTCTTCATTCACAAAATTATATACATAATAACACAGCAGCATATACGCAAAAACTACCCACACAGACTCAAAAAGTTCATAAGTTCCACCGGATACCCAATGCTTATGCTTTGAAAAAAGTGCTGACATCAGAACAAAAAGTCCATATACCAGCAGAAAATAAAAAGAATTTTCAAACTGCAGGGTCTCTTTCTTCACATAATGCCGATACAACAGAATTGCAGCCATCAACACTCCAATGATTACAATCGCAATCATCTTCCATGCAAAAAGAAATCTGTCTGTGTATCTGAATTGGCCGGAAACCATTCAAACTGCGACAGATTTGAATTATAGGAATACATATGTACAAGCAATGGCACAAACCCCATCATCAAAATGACGGGGAATCATCAGCTTATTCGTCTTTTTAAAATTTCGATATCCATTCTCACTCAAAGTTTTCTCTCCTTAGTAAACAATTTTTCTAGAATATAATACCTCTAAACCTTCGTTTTTTCAACACGTAAAATATATATAATAAGTAAAAACTCTTTTTTGTTACTTGTGTGATACTTAAAAATTTTACAAATAAATGTGTATGATTGACACGATAATATAAATTTTTTACACACGAAAGGAAGAAAAATGAGATTACCAAACGGATACGGCGGAGTCGTAAAACTCTCCGGCAACAGAAGAAGACCCTACGCAGCACGCATCACTACAGGCTGGCACATCAATGACATCACTGGAAAGCGCATCCAGCACTATCAGATTCTGGGCTACGCTCCTACCCGGTCAGAAGCTCTGCAGATTCTGGCACGTTACAACAATTATCCATCGATGGGGAAACTCTGAAATTAACCTTCCGGGAAATTTATCTCCGATGGTCCGAAGAAAAGTTTCCTACCATCTCCCACTCCAACATCAAAGGTTATCGGGCGGCCTTTGCCACTTGTGAAGACATTGCTGATATGCAATTTCATAATTTGATACTCAATGATTTACAGCAGGTGATTGATCACTGTGGCAAGAACTATCCTACCCTGAAAAAAATCCGTGTTCTCTTTAACCAGCTCTATTCTTATGCCATGAAACACGAAATTGTCTCAAAAGATTATTCTGCCTATGTAAATATCTCGAAATACAAAGACCGGAATCCTAATAAAAACATACGAAGCTGTTTTTCCACTTCTGAAATTGCTCTCCTGTGGAAACACAAAAACGATCCCTATTGCCAGACAGTCCTCATGCTGATATACAATGGTGTGCGCGTCTCAGAGCTTTTGGATCTGAAAAAGAAAACGTTCATCTGTCCGAACAATATTTGATGTCATTGACAGCAAAACCGAAAACGGCATTCGAAAAGTTCCGATTGCTGACAAAGTACTCCCCTTTTACCAGCGCTGGCTTCATGACTGTTCTGATTGTGAATATCTCATCCATACTCTGGACAGCCAGCATTTTACCTATTATATGTATTACCACAATGTTTTCCAGCCTCTGATGTTTCGTCTGCACATCGATCATACACCTCACTGCTGCCGGCACACCACGATTTCCCTGCTCGCCGAAGCACATGTCGATCAGACTACCATCAAAAAAATCGTCGGGCATTCCGGCGCTATGTCCCTGACGGAACGGATTTACACACATCTGGATGTACCTGCGCTGGTCGAAGCCATTAATCAGATTTAATCGCTTCTTGTATGTTGCTTGCGTGTTACTTGTAGAAGTGATTTTGCCCCAAACTCTGTTTATAAATCCGGTATTTCCAACACTTCCACGCAAAATACCATCCATATTTCCGGTTAAGGTAACTTACAAGACTTCTACAAAGAAGAATGCTAAGGCAAAGACAAAGAAACTTACTTACACACTGAAAGTTGCTAAGGTAGGCGTTGCTTTATCTGGAGATTCAGTAGTAGCTATTGGAAGCACAACTAAGTTAACAAATACTAAGA
>ENA-OQAS01001314-OQAS01001314.1-human-gut-metagenome-genome-assembly--contig:-NODE-1314-length-11838-cov-2.430108_pt1 | contig 11838 bp, 16 predicted proteins | sample MGYA00242733_ERZ504523 | MGnify/ENA primary metagenome ERZ504523 (study PRJEB26092, sample SAMD00036239) | human gut metagenome | host: Homo sapiens | study: EMG produced TPA metagenomics assembly of... | reverse complement strand
CTTGATCAGCGGAGTTGTGGTAGGCATAACGATCACTGCCTTCACACCATATTTATGCGCAGCATAGGCAACACCCTGTGCATGATTTCCGGCGGATGCTGTGATCAGACCTTTATTTCTCTCTTCATCGGAAAGAGTGCTGATCTTATAATAGGCACCACGAACCTTATATGCACCTGTACGCTGCATATTCTCCGGTTTTAAATAAACCTTATTTCCTGTAAGTTCACTGAAATAGCTGCTCTTGATCAGCTTTGTTTCCTGTGTGACCTGTTTTACGATCTCTGATGCCTGTTCAAAACTCTCTAAAGTAAGCATTGTTTTTCCTCCATTTTGTCCTAAATGTACTCCCGGAATCTTTTTGTACTTGATTTGACTCCGAAAGTACATCCTAATCTTAAGCGTCCGGGTTTTCTTTATGGTCTACATCAAACAACGCATTTACAAATGCATCTGCATCGAATTTCTGAAGATCGTCAATACTTTCTCCTACGCCAATGTACTTCACCGGAATATCCAGTTCAGACTGGATGGCAACTGCAATACCTCCCTTGGCAGTTCCGTCCAGCTTGGTAAGGATAATACCGCTGACATTTGCGACCTCCGCAAATTGTCTCGCCTGTGCAAGAGCATTCTGTCCGGTGGTACCATCCAGCACTACCAATGTCTCCAGATATGCATCCGGATACTCCCTCTCCAGGATCCTGTAAATCTTGCGGAGTTCTTCCATAAGGTTCTTTTTTATTATGAAGACGTCCTGCTGTATCGCAGAGAAGTACGTCTGCATTTCTTGCTTTGGCTGCAGCCACCGCATCATAGATAACAGATGCAGGATCTGCTCCCGCCTGTCCGCCGATGATCTCCACACCTGCGCGGTTCGCCCACTCAGTAAGCTGCTCTCCTGCTGCTGCGCGGAAAGTATCGGCTGCTGCAAGGATAACCTTCTTGCCCTGGTCTTTTAATTTTCCTGCAAGCTTTCCTACTGAAGTGGTTTTTCCGACACCATTGACACCGATCACCAAAACTACGGATCTGCGGTTCTCAAATTCATACTCTGTGCTGTCCACACGCATCTGATCCTTGATCTCATTGATCAGAAGCTGTTTACATTCCATCGGTTCCTTAATATGACGTTCGGAAACCTCTTTCTTTAAATTCTCAATAATAGAAGTGGTCGCATTGATCCCGATATCACCCATGATCAGAATCTCTTCCAGCTCTTCATAAAAATCTTCATCAATACTGGAAAAACCACTGAAAATACTGTCAAATCCGGCTACGATATTGTCTCTGGTCTTTGCCAGTCCACTGACTAATCGTTTAAAAAAACCTTTCTTTTCTTCTGCCATGTGAAACTCCTCCTGTTACTGGGTAAGCTGATTCTCCACCAGATCGACGGAAACCAGTGTGGATACCCCTTTTTCCTGCATGGTAATACCATAAAGCCGGTCTGCGGCGTTCATAGTTCCACGTCTATGGGTTATTATAATAAATTGTGTGTTTTTCGTCAACTTCTGTAAATATCCGGCAAATCGCCCAACATTGGAATCGTCCAGCGCTGCCTCGATCTCATCCAGCAGACAGAACGGTGACGGCTTCAGATTCTGGATCGCGAAAAGAAGTGCGATAGCTGTCAGAGCTTTTTCCCCGCCGGAAAGCTGCATCATATTCTGCAGTTTCTTTCCCGGCGGCTGGGAAATGATCTTAATTCCTGCCTCCAGGATATCTGCCTCTTCATCCAGCTCCAGAGTTCCTTTTCCGCCTCCGAACAATTCCTTAAATGCCTTGTCAAATTCCTTCTGGATCTCGCCAAATTTCTCAGAAAACTGTTTCCGCATTCCCTCATCCAGCTCCTGAATGATCTGTTCCAGAGTTTTCTCCGCTGTGACCAGATCCTCATACTGGCCGGACAGAAAGGTGTGTCTTTCCAGAAGTTCCTTATAATCCTCAATAGCATTTACATTTACAGGTCCCAGCTTTCTGATATCATCTTTAATCTGAGCTGCCTGTCGCTTCATCTGCGAAAGATCAGTAAGTTCCTCTTTTCTGTAGGAAACGGCATTATTGGGAGTGATCTCATACTCGGACCACATATAGGCAATCCGCTCTTCCCTGTTCTCCTCCAGCTTGTCCATCTGTCCCTGCAGACGGTAACATTCCTTATCCAGAAGTCCGATCTGACCGGACAGATAATCTCTTTTCTCAAAAAAATCTTTATGCTGAGAAGTTCTGCTCTCTTTCTCCTTCTGCAGATTTTTCAGCTGCATCTGTGCCTGTTCTTCATGAAGGACAGACTCTTCCGACTCTTTTTTCAGCTGGGTGATCATCTCCTGCTTCTTTTCCATTTCTTCACTGCTGTGAGCAAGAGACTGATAAATATCCTCTTTCTCAGTCATAAAAGCTGTGATTTCTGCTTTCAGACGGCTCAGGTTTTCCTGGTCAAATTTCTCTTTCTGTTCAAGAGCGGATGACTGAAGACGGATTTCTTCTAACTCCCGGGTGATTTTCTTCTCTTCTTCTTTCCATTCATCCAGTTCTGACTGCTTTGCCTCAATAAAACTCTCCAGTTCTTTCTCATCCTGCTTTGAATTCTCCAGTTCCCTGGCAATCCGGTCATGATCCTGCCGGATTTCCATGACCTGGCGTTTGATCTCTGCCTGATCTCTGTTGATCTGCGCATATCCGCTTCGGATCTCCTCAGCTTTCTTTTCCTGCTGTTTGATATTCATTCTGGCAGTATTCTGTTCTATATATTTCTGACGGAGTTTTTCCTGAAATCCTGCAATGGCATCACGAAGCCTGTTTCTCTGATTTTTATTTTCCTCAACAGCATTCTGCATTTCGGTCAGATTCTGCTTCAGCTGATTTACTTTTGTTTCCAGTTCCTCTATTTCACGCCGTCTTCCAAGCAGATTGCTGTTGTTTCTGAAGGCACCGCCGGTCATGGAACCTCCCGGGCTTAAGGATTCACCTCTGTTGTGACCATTCTCAGACTGTGTCTGTATTTTTTTCCTATTGCAATGGCATGATCAATGTTATCAACTACCAGCACTCTTCCAAGAAGGAATTTCGTGATCTGCTGATACTGAGAAGCTACGGACACCAGTTCGCTGGCAATCCCCACACGCCCGGCTCTTTCAGTGCTTCTTTCGGTGTAAACTCACCTCTGGGACTTATGCTGCTCATGGGAAGAAAGGTCGCACGTCCATAACGATTCTTTTTCAGAAACTCGATCATGGTTTTGGCAGTCTGCTCATTATCTGTAACAATATTCTGAATGCTCCCACCAAGAGCTGTCTCGATAGCGATCTCATAATCTTTGTTTACCTGGATCAGATCTGCGACAACACCTTGGATTCCCGGAACACGTTCTTTTTGTTCCATAACTCTCCGGATACTGTTTCCGTATCCATCATAGCGCTCCGCGATATTTCTGAGAGAATCCAGCCGGGATGCCTCTCTGTGATAGGCTGTCTGTTCTGCTTCCAGCTTTGTGTTCTGTTCCTTCAGCTTTTCCTGAATCTTCATCACACTCAGATTCAGATGTTCACATTCCTCATTGGCATTTTCAATCTGGGATGTAATCTCATCATACTGTTTCCGGGCTGTAGTCAGAATGGTCTGCTGTTCTTCCTCTTCACTCTTCAGTCTGAGAATACGCTGGCTGATCTCTGCCTTACGGATTTCTGCCTGTTCCATCATTGCATCAAATCTCTGGGCTTTACCCTTGACATTGGCGCGGCTGTTCAGAATTTCAATGATCTCATTTTTGCCATTCTCCACTTCGAGAGTACAGGCTTCCATATTCTCCTGCGCTGTCCTTAATTTCTCTTCTTCCTCAGAAAGTTTCTTACGGACAGCCTTTAACTGTGCATAAATATCCGTTTTTTCTTCTTCAAGTTTCTTCTTTGAATCTGTTCTTACTGAAAGTTCAGCCTCAATAGTCTGGATACGTCCCTTATAATGCTCTTCATTCTGTGCCCCTGCCAGTATCTGCTCATTTAATACATTGATCTGCCTTCCAGCTGTTGTTTACGGATTGCCTGCTCCTGACCGGAAATGCGAAGTGCATCCATTTTGGAATTTAAATCTTCCAGCTCCTGTTCCAGACGTTCATATTCCACCTTGGTCCGGTCATAGGAACTCTGGGTATCCTTCAGCTGATTCTGCGCAATTATGTTCTTCTCTTCCAGTTCCTTGAGTTCTTTGGCTGCAGCAGCATACTCCATCAGGAACATATTCACATCCAGTTCCTTAAGCGTCTCTCTTTTGGAAAGATAAACTCTTGCTGTCTCTGACTGTTTCTCCAGTGGTTCCAGCTGTCTGGTAAGCTCCGAGAGGATATCTGTCACTCTGACCAGGTTCTGGCGTTCTTCCTCCAGTTTTTTGATCGTGGTATTCTTTCTTCTCTTAAATTTAACAATACCTGCTGCCTCATCAAAAGCTCTCTTCTCTCTTCCGGTTTACCGCTTAGGATCCTGTCGATCTGTCCCTGTCCGATAATGGAATATCCTTCTTTACCGATACCTGTATCATAAAACATCTCATTGATATCTTTCAGTCTGCAGGCACTTCCGTTGATCTTATATTCACTCTCTCCTGAACGGTAAAGCCTTCTGGTAACCGTAACCTCGTTAAAATCAACCGGAAGCTTATGGTCTGAATTATCCAGTGTGATCGCCACCGATGCATAACCCAGGGGTTTTCTTGTCTCTGTACCGGAGAAAATAACATCCTGCATATTTCCTCCTCGCAGAGACCTGGCACTCTGTTCACCCAGCACCCATCTCACCGCATCACCGACATTGCTCTTTCCACTTCCGTTCGGACCTACAATACCGGTGATCCCGTTATGAAATTCAAAATTGATCTTCTGGGCGAAAGACTTAAATCCCTGTACCTCTATATTCTTTAAATACATAATTCTCCTGTTTATTTTCTGAGTACACGAATCGCCTGGTATGCTGCGGCCTGTTCTGCTGCTTTCTTTGTATGACCGCTTCCCTGTCCCATCACTTTTCCGTTTACTCTTGCCTCCACAGTAAAGTTTTTATTATGATCCGGGCCTTCTTCTTTTGTCAGAATATATTCCACCGGCTGTGTTCCGTTTTCCTGCACGATTTCCTGCAGGATGGTCTTGCTATCATAAAAGAGCTGTTTGTGTTCAATATCATTCAGGATAAAATTCAGCACAAACTCCTTTGCATTAGCAAAACCACCATCCAGATAGATAGCTCCCAGTAAAGCCTCTGTTGCATCAGAGACGATAGAATCCCTGTTTCTTCCGCCTGTCATATCCTCGCCCTTTCCAAGCAACAAAAACTGCGGCAGTCCGAATTCTCTTGCACAATAGGCAAGGCTTGGCTCACACACCAGGCTGGCTCTCTTCTTTGTCAGCTCTCCCTCCGGTATCTGGGTAAATCTTGCATACAGATAATCACTGCTGATCAGCTCCAGCACAGCATCTCCCAGAAACTCCAGTCTCTCATTGCTGCCCAGCTTCCCCAGCTTCTTCTCATTTGCATAGGAACTGTGAGTCAGTGCCTGTGTAAGATAATGTTTATTTTTAAAATGATATCCTATGATTTCTTCTAATTCTTCTGTCTTTCTATTCATTCCTCTAACCCTCTCCATATGCGCAGGGCTGTCATCTGACAACCCTGCGACATCATTTTTTGCAACTGCTCAGTGCGCCTGTATTATGCTCCTGTCAAATTTCAGACTGCCGGACAGTTACATTTTTATTTAATTGTCCGAATTGCTTCAACAGCATCACCGACTGTCTGAATCTGTTCGACAGATTCATTATCCAGCTCAATGTCATACTCCTCTTCAATCCCCATAATAATCTGAAAAATATCAAGAGAGTCTGCACCAAGATCATCTACAAATGTAGTGTCTTCTGTGATCGAATCTGCATCAATATTCAGAACCTCTGCTATGATAGCTTTTATTTTCTCCAGTTCCATCTTCAACCCTCCTTCCTGTTTCTGTTCCTGTCCTGCTCTATTCTGCTCCGGACTTCAGTACTTCCTGATCCTCCAGGATACGCTCTGCGATCTTCTCGTTGATCTTCTCCTGTTTAAACTGTACACACTGGAAAATACCATGTTTGATCTCAATGGCTTTGGCACTTCCATGCGTCTTTACCACAAGTCCTTTAAGCCCCAGAAGCGGTGCTCCGCCATATTCCGTTGCATCAAAGGATTTCAGAGTTTCTTTCAGTGCAGGCTTTACCAGAAGTGCACCGATCTTACTTCTTGTGCTGGTCATCATTCCTTCTTTGATCTTCTGGATCAGGGCAGAACCAACTCCCTCATATAATTTAAGGATCACATTTCCCACAAATGCTTCGCATACGACCACATCCGCATATCCTGCCGGGATATCTCTGGCTTCTATACTTCCGATGAAATTAATGCTTTTGCATTCTTTCAGAAGGGGGAAAGTTTCTTTTACAAGTGCATTTCCCTTCTCCTCTTCTGCCCCGTTATTTACAATGGCAACTTTTGGATTTTTAATACCGACTACGTTCTCCATATAAATAGAGCCCATCTTCGCAAACTGCACCAGATGCGATGGACGTGCATCCACATTGGCACCACAGTCGATCAGAAGGGAAACACCCTTCGTGGTAGGGATCAACGGTGCAAGAGGCGGCCTCTCCACACCTTTACTTCTGCCTACCAGTACCTGTCCGCCAACAAGAACAGCTCCTGTACTTCCTGATGAAACAAAGGCATCTGCCTCCTGTTTCTTAACCATATTCAAACCTACTACGATTGATGAATCTTTTTTCTTACGGATTGCAAAAACAGGGGGTTCTGCTGTCTCGATCACCTGGGATGCATTGACAACCTGGATCTGGTTCTTCGGATATCCGGAATATTTCGCCAGTTCCTTATCTATCACTTCCTGTTTTCCTGTAAGAATTACTTTTATGTCCTGTCTCTCTGTTACAGCTTCCACTGCAGCTCTGACAGGTTCTGCCGGGGCATTATCCCCGCCCATTGCGTCCACTACAACTCTGACCTGTTCTGCCATATTTTTATATCTCCTGTTCACTTACTGTTCACTTACAGATGTCAGAATCAAAAGATATTTTCTGTTACTGACCCGGCATCCGCAAATTGCCCCGCTGCAAAGCAGCTCCTGCAATCTTCCATAATCTGTATCATACTAAAGAACCCTCTGCAAAGTCAATAGCATCTGAAAAAAATCACTTTTCACTTTTTTGTGCCTCGATTCGCTCCGCCAGATCATTCAGATAAACCACCTGTCCATCTTCTCATCCAAATCTGCCTGTGCCTTCTCCTTCTGCTCCATGATCTCACGAAGCTTCACAGAATTGGTGGCATTGGCCTCCATATCCTTATCCAGCTTCTCCAGCAGTTCCTCCAGCGCTGCAATATCATCATCGATAGTTTCAAATTCCCTCTGCTCTTTATAGGTAAATTTCAGCTTCTGGGGACGATTCTGCTTCCAGTCTGCCTGAGCCGACTTCTTCTTTTCCGCACCAACTGCAGTGCTCTGTCCTTCAGATACTGCCCCGCCTTTTCTCGCCAGCGCCTCTGTATAATCCGTATATCCGCCCTCATACTGGGTCAGATGTCCATTCCCCTCAAAAGCAAAAATCCTGTCCACAATATTATCCAGAAAATACCTGTCATGAGACACTGCGATCACAATCCCTGCAAAAGAATCCAGATAATCCTCCAGAATGGTCAGTGTAGGAATATCCAGATCATTACTTGGCTCATCCAGAAGAAGCACATTCGGCGCCTCCATCAGAACCTTCAGCAGATACAGACGCCTCTTCTCACCACCTGACAATTTGGCAATGGGTGCATACTGCATGGCAGAATCAAAGAGAAACCTCTCCAGCATCATTGTTGCGGAAATCTTCCCGTCTCTGGTCGGAATATACTCTGCCACGTCACGGATATAATCGATCACACGCTGATTGGTATCCATATCCGGCACTTCCTGTGCAAAATACCCTATGCGAATGGTTTCTCCAATTTCCACTTCTCCTGCATCCGGCTGTATCATCCCATCAATAATCTTGATAAGTGTTGACTTTCCGCACCCATTAGGACCAATAATCCCAAGACGCTGATTGCGCAGCACAATATAATTAAAATCATCCAGGATCTTCTTCTCACCAAAACTCTTGCTGATATGGTGAAGTTCGATCGTCTTCTTTCCCATACGTGTCTCAACAGAATCCAGCTCCACATTCGCATCCCGCACCGGAGCCTTTCCGTTCTTCAGTGCCTCCAGGCGTTCCAGACGTGCCCGCTGCTTGGTACTTCTGGCTCTGCATCCACGCTTTGCCCACTCCAGTTCCATGCGGAGTACGCTCTGTCTTTTCCTCTCACTGGCAAGCTCCATCTCCTCACGCTCTGCCTTCAGTTCCAGAAACTTCGAGTAATTAGCCTCATAAGCATAAAGGCCGCCATGGGAAATCTCCAGAATCTTATTAGTAACCTGTCGAGAAAATATCTGTCATGAGTAACCATAATCACAACGCCCTTAAAACTTCTCAGAAAGTCCTCCAGCCAGGTCACCATCTCATTATCCAGATGGTTGGTGGGCTCATCCAGAAGCAACACATCACAGGGATTCACCAGAGTCCTTGCCAGTGCCACCCTTTTCTTCTGTCCCCCGGATAAATGATCGATCTTCTCCTCATGGTCTGTAATTCCCAGCTTATTCAGAACATTCCTTGCCTCGCTCTCAGTACTCCAGTCCTTCTGCCACTTTCCTTCTGCCACATAATCCAGGACAGAAGCTCCCTGCGGAAACTCCGGCATCTGCGGAAGATACGTGATTCTCAGGCCATTTTGAGTGATCACCTGCCCTCATCCGGCTCCTCCAGACCGCCGATGATCTTCAGAATCGTAGACTTCCCGGTCCCATTAATCCCGATGATCCCAATCTTATCTCCCTGATGCACCCCGTAGGAACATCATCCAGCACCACCTTCTCACCAAACACCTTGGAAACATGCTCTATATTCAGAATATTCATAAATTCAAACCTCTCTCGTAATTTTCGCTTCCTGTCTGTTTCTGCTCATCTGTAACACTTCCACAAAAACTATAGAATTCGCTCCTCATTATACCATCTTCCCAGCCATTCTAAAACCCCCGGCACAGAAAAAACACTCCCCTCCGAATAAATCTATCCGAAGAGGAGTATCCTCAAAATCACATATTTTTGTTCCTGAAAAAGAATTACTTAGTTCATCTCAGTTCCATTCTCAACTGCATACTTCAGTCCCTGCACAGCAACCGCCAGCGTAGCTTCCTCTACAGTAGCGCTTCCAAGATCACCCATATCCAGTGTCAGTGTATCATCATCATTCACTGCCACGCCAAAAGTAAGTGCCATCTCAGAAACTTCATCAGTAATCGTCACAGTACCATTCTCTTCATCAAAAGTACCTTCACCAACAAAGCTTACATAGTTATCATCCTGATCGATCACAAGTACTGAGCAGAAAGTTCCATCCTCATTAGCTGCATAAATAAAAGTCTCACCTGCTTCTGTCTCACCGGAATAACACTCTGTCAGGATATCACCATATCCTGATAAGTCTGATTATAATCTGCCTCATCTCCGTCTGCCTGGTAAGGCTCCAGAGTTGCAGTCAGTTCCAGATTCTCCTCATCATAAAGCTCCAGAAGATTCTCTTCCTCATTTACCTGTACCAGATAAGCTACCATATTTTCATCATCATACGTGCCGTCGTCATTTGCGAACTGCATTACCAGAGCTGTATATTCTCCGTCTGAACTCAGGCATATACACCAAGAACATCCTGCTCTTCATCCTTCCACTGACCAAAAAACGAATTATCTTTATAGAATCCGTAGATATCTCCTGCACTGTCCTTCCACAGACCCAACATTGCTTCTGATACATCCGCGACATTTCCGTCATCTGCTGCTTCTTCTGTAGTCTCCTCTGCTGCCCATACCGGAACAACCATAGAGCTTACCATTGCAGCAGCACAAAGACCTGCCATTTATTTTTTTCCAGTTTTTCATTATTTTTTACCATTCCTTTCTTAAAATGTGTGTACATTTTTCTAACTGAATTTCTATGTTCTTACTATAAAAAATTTCAGTCTTATTTTCAAGATACATGGGATTAAATGACATTTTTCATGAAATATGGAAAAATGAATAATACTTATGGTATTACTTGCTTTCAATAAGGAATCCGTACTTGAATAACTCATGAAAATACGCTAAAATACAAATTATGTTTAAGTTAATTTAGGAGGTACTCCTTTTGAATATTGCAATCCTTGACGATTCAAAGGAAGATCTGCGTCAGGTAAAATCTGTCATTTCTTCTTATTATGAATCCCAGAATACATCCACAGACATCCATTTGTATTCCAGCGCAGAAGCTTTTTTTACTAAATACATACCCGGATTTTACGACTGATCATTATGGATATTTATATGGGCAGTATGACCGGTATGGATGCAGCCAGAAAGCTCCGCGAAGCCAGGGATACAACTGCTCTGATTTTTATTTCAAGCAGTGATTCCTTTGCTGTGGAAAGCTATGATGTACAGGCATCCTACTATCTGCTGAAGCCCTTTGACCCGGAGAAGCTTTGCCGGATTCTCTCAACAATCCAGTTCAGACAGTCACAGAACTCCAGATATATAGAACTGATCTCTGACCGTACCCCTGTAAAGATCCCTGTCAGGAGCATCCTGTACGTGGATACCTACCGCAATGCAGTTCAGGTACATACCACAGATGCAAGCATTATACGCTCCTACATAACCTTCCAGAAATTCGAAGAGCTTCTGGAGGGAATGAAATGTTTCTCTCCTGTTACAGAGGCTGTATCGTAAATATGGATCACATCGAGAAATCCACAGATGAAGGCTTTGTTATGGACAATCAGGAGCTTGTTACTGTACGCAAGCGTGGCTCCAACGCAATAAAAAAGCATATCTGGAATACTTATTCTCTTCAGACTCTGATAAATAAGTATTTCCGATATGCCTCTTCCCCTCCGGGCAGTAACTATTTATTTACTGTACTGTTTTCACCGGCAGAAAGATATTTACTTTAAAAATACCCTCTTCTGTATTAAAAACTACATATCCGCCCATTCGTTGTACCACTTCTGCTACAGACGCTGTTCCGATTCCAAAGCCTTCATGCTTTGTTGAATAAAAAACTTTTTCTCTTCGCTGGATTTCATTGGAATATGGATTTGAAATCTCTATCAGAAGCTTCCTGTTCTTAACCTTTGTAAGCATCTTTACATAAGGCTTATTTTCCGGCAGCAGATCTTTTACTGCATCTACGGCATTTTCCAGAAGATTTCCATATATTTTGCACAGATCTGTATCTGAAATGCCAATATTCTGTGGCAGCATCATATCACATTCAAAAGGAATCCCTTTCTTCCTCAGTTCTCCTGCATAAAAATGGATCACTGCATCTACGGCCATGTTTCTGCAATAACAGATTAGCTTTTCCTCTTCTGTTATAACGGATGCATACTCCTGCAGATATTCCATCATCTCCTGATATTTTCCCTGCTGGTGTAAGACATGATGGTGCGCAGATGGTGTCTCATATCATGGCGCATCCTGCTGATCTCATCCATCTTTTCTGTAAGTTCCTCATAATTCTGTTTCTGTATCTGCAGTTTCTGTTCCATCTGACGGCTGTATTCTCCATAGGTAAGCTGAAATCTGTAAGCATTGGCAAGCTCCATCCACAGAGTCAGTCCCACAACTGGCTACAAGCACTGCTGCACCAATTCCATAAACCACCCGCCAATGATCGCTCATA
>ENA-OQAS01001313-OQAS01001313.1-human-gut-metagenome-genome-assembly--contig:-NODE-1313-length-11845-cov-2.587216_pt1 | contig 11845 bp, 17 predicted proteins | sample MGYA00242733_ERZ504523 | MGnify/ENA primary metagenome ERZ504523 (study PRJEB26092, sample SAMD00036239) | human gut metagenome | host: Homo sapiens | study: EMG produced TPA metagenomics assembly of... | reverse complement strand
TAAAACTCCGATGTCTGCTGAATGACTTCAGAGGAGTATGCCTAACAACCTAGTGTTATTTTCTCACAAAAGTCTGATTCGTCCAGTCATAAATTGTAAAATTTTTAACCATCTTTGATTTTTTTGTGGTAAAATAGTTCTAATTTCTATTAATGAAGGGATTTCTATTATGACAACAAAGTTACCTGCTTCCTTTCTCCCTGCAAAATTTCAGGTTCTGAGCGGGAGCACTTTAAAATTAATTGCTATCATCCTGATGCTGATCGACCATACCGGCTTAATGATCCTGTATAATTATCCTGCCACAACTGCAACCCTTTTCAGTTTCGGCGGCGTGGATTACAGCTGGTATCGGATTTTCCGGGATATCGGCAGGGCCGCTTTTCCAATTTTCTGTTTTCTGTTAGTGGAAGGATTTCTGCATACACATAACCGTAAGAAATATGGCCTGAATCTGTTTCTATTTGCATGTATCTCTGAGATTCCATGGAACTTCATGTTTACCAACACCTGGAGATATGAAAAACAGAATGTATTTTTCACCCTGTTTCTGGGATACCTGGCATTCTGTGCCCTGGAATACTTCTGGGATAATCAGAAAATGCAGCTTGTCTGCGTGCTGGCACTGCTGACTGTCTCTGTGTTTCTGAAGGCAGATTACGGATGGCGGGGATTTGTATTCCTGCTGATCATGTACTGGTTCCGCAACGACAAAACCGCCCAGGCGATCATCGGAAGCTGCTGGCTTTACTATGAATGGAAAGCCTGCTTTGCTTTTCTTTCCATTAATATGTACAATGGTGAACGTGGATTTGTAAAAGGAAAATTTCTGAAATATGTTTTTTACTGGTTTTATCCGGTGCACATTACCATTCTGGTAATCCTGAGAAAACTTTTATTTCATATGTAATATCAGGTACAACAAATATCTTCTATATCAGACAGACATAAAAATATAAAAGGGCAGGCTGTATGACTGAAATAATATCCTTCATACAACCTGCCTCTTCTATATTTCAACTTCTCTTTTCTGCAACTTCTGTTTTTGACTTATAAATGTGATTTGCAGGTACGCAGCCTCTTACTGAGGAAAGTGGGTAAATGTTGCAGCAGCGTCCGATCACAGTTCCGGGATTTAATACGGAGCCGCAGCCTACTTCTACGTTGTCACCCAGCATTGCGCCGAATTTCTTCAGGCCTGTTTCAATCTTCTCGTCACCGTCTTTTACAACTACCAGTTTCTTGTCAGATTTTACATTGGAACAGATGGAACCTGCGCCCATATGGGATTTGTAGCCGAGAACTGCATCGCTACATAATTGTAGTGCGGAACCTGTACCTTGTTGAAAAGTACCGCATTCTTTAATTCCGTAGAATTACCTACTACTGCACCCTCACCTATAATTGCTTTTCCGCGTATAAATGCACAGTGGCGTACTTCTGCTTCTTTACCTATGATGACCGGACCGTTGATGCAGGCTGTAGGTGCTACTTTGGCACTCTTGGCGATCCATACATCTTCTGACGGGTGGTCGTATTCTTCTTCACTTAAGGTCTGTCCCAGTTTCAGAATGAATCTCCGATCTCCGGTAATACTTCCCATGGATATGTTTTTCCTTCAAATAAATCCTTTGCGATTGTTTCGTTCAGATCCAGAAGGTTTGCAATTGTAAAATCTTTTAACATAATATTTTCCTCTTTTCTCTCGCTATGATGACATGTTTTCTTTTATCTGTCACAAATGCACACTACTTTGAAGCAGACGGCTTTCTGCAGGTACGTGATCGTCCCGCTGCGGACGTTGATCTGCCTGTTGTTTTCGCACTGTTTTTTTCAGATGAACCCTTATAATTCACTGCTGCAGCATCAAAGAACTGTCTCAGATATGGCTGGATATTGCTGTCCTCCACCTGTCTGGTGCGAAGGCGCACAAAATGTTCCAGCTTATCCATATATTCCTGTTCTGTAATACTGCCCTCTGCCACATAATTCAGTCCTTTTTCCCAGCTTGCAGTCAGTTCCGGGTTCAGAAGCTGTCTGATGGAGCAGTTTACCACATCAAAGATCATCTCTCCAAGAAGGGTTGGAGTGATCACCTGGGTTTTCTTATTGAGTGCCAGATATTTGATATTGCACAGTTTCTTAAGAATTTCCGCTCTGGTGGCACTGGTTCCGATTCCGCAGCTTTTAATCTGGGCACGAAGCTCTTCGTCCTCGATCAGCTGACCTGCATTCTCCATTGCAAGAATCATAGAACCGGAATTATAACGCTTTGGCGGCGATGTCTCGCCCTCTTTGATACTCAAACTGTCCACAGAGAGTATATCACCTTTTTTCAGGTTCTGCAATGCGGCAAGAAGTCTGGTATCACACGCCATATCCTCAGCCGAATCATCAGCTTTGTTCCCGCCGTTTTTTCCTGTATCCGGATCTTCCTCTTCACTTCCCTCATTGCCGGCTGCGCCGGCTCTGTTTCCACCACTCATGGCATCTGCTGCTTTTCGCTTCGCAAAAGAATTTGTGGCAACTTTTAAGTACCCTTCATCCAGCAGTACTTTAAATGAAGAAAAGAAGCTCTCATTCTGAATTTTTGTCACAAGACTGATCTTCTGATATACTGCAGGAGGATAAAAAATACATACAAACCTTCTGACAATGGTCTCATATACACGCTGCGCAGTAAGAGAAACACTTCTCAATGCGTTTAAGCCTGGCCTGTGGGTACGATTGCATAATGGTCTGTGATCTGCTTGTCATTAACATATCTGGTCTTTGCCAGATTTTTGTAATTTCCCTGTTCAATAATGTGCTGTGCGATCTCTGCTGTATGTTCATAATTACGCAGCCCGGAGATATTCTTATAAATCTCCTTTGCTGCCGCAGTAGACAACACACGGGCATCTGTTCTGGGATAAGTGACCAGTTTCTTTTCATACAGTTCCTGTACGATTTTTAATGTCTCATCCGGCTGATCTTGAACAGCTTGGAGCACACATTCTGAAGCTCCGCCAGGTTAAATAAAAGCGGTGGATTCCTGTTCTCTTTTTTCCGCTCGATTTTCTCTACTGTACATTGCAACGGCTGACTCACAGACAGCTCCTGTATCAGTTTTTCAGCATAGGCTTTCTCTTTAAATCCGTTCTCTTTATACAAATAAGGAGTCTGGAAATATCTGCTGCCTTCCACAGCTCTCCACTCTCCCTCAAAGTTTTCTCCCTCAAGGGCAATGCTACTGAGTACGCGGTAAAACGGAGTTTTCACAAATGCACGGATCTCGCGTTCTCTTCGCACTACCATTCCAAGCACACAGGTCATAACCCGTCCTACAGAAATGGCCTGATATTTCGTATTTAAATAATTTGACACGCTGTTTCCATAACGCAGTGTCAGTACACGGGAAAAATTAATTCCCATGAGATAGTCTTCTTTCGCCCGAAGATAGGCTGAAGCAGAAAGATTGTCATATGCTGACAGATCTTTTGCCTCTCTGATTCCTCTCATGATCTCTTCTTCTGTCTGAGAGTCGATCCAGACCCTCTTTTCTTTTTTCCATGAACACCTGCCATCTGTGCACCAGACGGTAAATGTATTCCCCCTCACGTCCAGAGTCGGTACACACGTAAATGGTGTCCACATCCTCACGGTTAAGCAGTCCTTTGACAATCTCAAACTGCTTCTGCACTCCGGGGATCACTTCATATTTAAATTCGCGCGGCAAAAAAGGCAGGGTATCTAAACTCCACCTTTTATATTTGATATCATATTTTTCCGGGTAGCTCATGGTGACCAGGTGTCCAACACACCAGGTCACCACGCTGTCCTGAGATTCCAGGTAGCCATCCCGTCTTTGTCCGTTGATTTTCAAAGCTTTTGCGAATTCCTGTGCCACACTGGGCTTTTCGGCTATGTATAAAGCTTTTGACATATTATTTATCTGCACTCATCTTTCTGAGCGGCCATGCCAGCAACAGGCACCGCCCACCATATTTCCTAAAGTTACTACTACCATGCTCTTTACCATGGCTCCAAGGGATAATCCAGGTACCAGACAGTATGCGGTAACAAAGATTCCCATGTTTGCGATGCAGTGCTCAAATCCGCTTACAACGAATCCTGAGATACACATAACGATCATCAGGAATCTTCCTGCATCACTCTTTAATTTCATACCACAGAGTACACCAAGACAAACGAAGAAGTTACAGAGTACTGCTCTGAAAAACATCTGTCCGAGCGGAACACTCAGCTTGTTTCCGATAAATCCTGCAAAATAATCTGCTGTTCCGGACGCTCCGGCCCATACAAACAGCAATGCTAAAATTGCACATCCGACAAAGTTTCCAAGGTAGCTTACTCCCCATACCTTACCGGCCTCTTTCCAGCTTACCTGTTTATCATAGGCTCCGAACGCCATTACCATATTATTTCCTGTAAAAAGCTCGCCGCCTACAAAGCTGATCAGAAGCACTGCAATGGAGAATACTAATGCCCCCATAAATTTTCCCCATTCAGGCATGGTCTTGGAGAATACGTTTCCAACTACATTACTGTAGATCATCGCCACATCAATAAAAAATCCCGCCATGACCGCACGTATAAAGTACTTGAAAAAGTTGGTATTCACCAGGTTACTCTTGGCTTTCGCCGCGTTTGACACTTTCTGTACATCTTCGTAATTCATAACTACACCTCCGCAATGTATTTTATTGAGAACATTATATCACCTGAATATCTGTTTCACAACCGAAATCGTCAAACAATTCAAGAATATTCTTCAGATTTGTAATTATGTTCCATTATATTCGAAGATTTTTATAGCAATTCCATAAACTAATACATTCAAGACAGTTCGGCAGAGCGCAAAAGACAAGAAAGATCTCCGCAGGCGTGCAGAGCATGTCTGAAAGTAAAGCTGATTTTTTTATTCAAATACAACTGCTTTATCCTGCAATTCTGTTACATATCCGATAACACCGCCGAAGATATCCATACCTGCAAGCTCTTCTGCAAGGGCATCGGCTTCTTCTGCCGGTACTGCAAGCAGAAGTCCGCCGGATGTCTGCGGATCAAATACCAGATCCTCCATCCAGAGTTCCTTAATCTCACTTCGTACTTCATCGCCTGCGAAATCACGATTTCTGTATGCACCTTCAGGGATCAGCCCCATCTGTGCATATTCTTCAACACCCTCAATGATCGGAAGTTTCTCAGACTGGATCACCAGGGTTTTCCGGCTGCCTTTTGCCATTTCCAGACTGTGACCTGCAAGACTGAATCCTGTTACGTCGGTGCAGCTGTGGATCGTGTATTTAGATGCAATCTCTGCTGCATATTTGTTCAGCTTCGCCATGATCTTCTGGACTCTCTCAATTTCTTCCTGAGACGCCATTTCTGCCTTAATGGCAGTGTTAAGAATTCCACAGCCCAGCGGTTTGGTAAGAATAAGGATGTCTCCTTCTTCTGCGCCGTAATTTTTCCACATTTTGTCCGGATGCACATAACCAGTTACACAGAGTCCGTATTTCGGTTCTTTATCATTGATAGTATGCCCGCCTGCAAGGACTGCTCCGGCTTCCATGACCTTATCTGCACCGCCGCGCAGAATCTGCTCCAGTACTTCCGGACCAAGGCAGTTTGGAAATGCTACCACATTTAATGCCAGTTTCGGAACACCGCCCATTGCATAGACATCACTCAGTGCATTGGCTGCCGCGATCTGCCCGTACATATACGGATCATCCACTACTGGCGGAAAAAAGTCTACTGTATGGATCATTGCCAGTTCATCATTAATCTTGTATACTGCTGCATCGTCTGATGTCTCCGGACCTACCAGAAGCATCGGATCTGTAAATTTCGGAAGTTTGCCTACTACCTGCGCCAGAACTTTCGGGCCAATCTTAGCACCGCATCCGGCTGCACTGGCAAGCTGTGTAAGACGCACTTCACTTTTTTTCATTTCATTTCCCATAAGTCAGTTCACCCCAATTGATCTCCATATTCAGAATCTCCTCGTAACTGTTCAATACTTTCGTTACTGTAAACGGAGTGAACAGTAACGTACTTTCACAGCCGACAGACTGCCGAATAGTTACATATCTTCTATAACAAGAGATTCAGTGCTATCATTGTATCATGTTTTCACATATCCGTCAAAATGTGAACCGTTTACCATATATCAGGTATTCCTATAAATCTTTCCATTTTATGCAAGAATCCTATAAATCTTTTCATATTCCAGATCCTGTTCCTTCATATAGGAAGCTGTTTCTTCTTCGTTCTGTTCCCCGCATTTCCACGCAAGGCCGCAGGAAGCTGATATTTCTCTTGGCACAGGAATCAGTCTGCCTGTAAATTTGTTTTTCTTACATTCCCTTTCCATGCAATTGCCTGAGTGGTAGTTTCAAAAGTCACCACTGTTGTCAGAACTTTTTCTTTCATAATCCGTCGTGTCCTCATAAAAAGAGGCACCGTTACCGGCACCTCTTTTATTATTTTCTATAAATTATTTCGCCTGGATATATCCTTTTGCTTTTAAGGTTTCAGCACAGAGAACTGCTCCGCCTGCTGCACCTCTGACTGTATTGTGGGAAAGTCCTACGAATTTCCAGTCATATACGGTGTCTTCACGAAGACGTCCTACAGATACGCCCATGCCATGTTCGAAGTTTACATCCTCTGTAACCTGTGGACGGTTGTCCTCTTCCAGATACTGGATGAACTGCTTCGGAGCACTTGGAAGTTCTAATTCCTGTGGAAGTCCCTTGAACTCTACTAATGCTTTGATAAGCTGCTCTTTAGTAGGGTTCTTACGGAATTTAACGAATACAGCTGCTGTATGTCCGTTCAGTACCGGTACACGGATACACTGGCATGTGATAACCGGTTCTGTAGCAGGTTTGATCACACCGTCTTCTACTTTACCCCAGATTCTTAATGGCTCTTTCTCGCTCTTCTCTTCCTCGCCGCCGATGTATGGATGATGTTTCCAACCATTTCCGGCCAGTCCTTAAATGTCTTACCTGCTCCGGAGATTGCCTGATATGTAGTAGCAACTACTTCATATGGCTCGAACTCTTTCCATGCAGTTAATACAGGAGCATAACTCTGGATAGAGCAGTTTGGTTTAACAGCGATAAATCCGCGTGTTGTTCCAAGACGTTTCTTCTGGGATTCGATTACATCGAAGTGTTCCGGATTGATTTCCGGCACTACCATCGGTACATCCGGTGTCCATCTGTGAGCACTGTTGTTGGAAACAACCGGTGTCTCTGTCTTAGCATATTCTTCCTCGATCTTCTTGATCTCTTCTTTTGACATATCTACAGCAGAGAATACGAAATCAACTGTTGCAGCAACCTTCTCTACTTCGTTCACGTTCATAACAACAAGATTCTTGACACCCTCCGGCATTGGAGTATCCATTTTCCATCTTCCGCCAACTGCCTCTTCGTATGTCTTTCCTGCACTTCTCGGACTTGCAGCTACAGTTACAACTTCAAACCATGGATGATTCTCAAGCAGAGAGATAAATCTCTGACCTACCATACCTGTAGCACCTAAAATACCGACTCTAAGCTTTTCACTCATAATATCTTTCTCCTCTTTATCTTCTGCCCGCGTCTCTACCTTCGCGGACATTTTTATCCAGGTGTCCTTATATTGCGTACATCTGTCTTTCTTGTACATACTATAACAAACCAAAATAAATTGCAAGCATTTTTTTAATTTTCTTCCAGATATTTTTTGTTCTCAGCGATCACTTTCTCCATCACGTCAGGTCCCGGCGCACCGATGGTCATACGTTTTTCTACACAGGTTTTCATACTGATCGCTTCGTAAATATCATTCTCGAATACCGGGCTGATGGCTTTATATTCTTCAAGAGGAAGTTCATCCAGAGAAATCCCTTTATCAATACAGGTAAGCACCAGACGGCCTACAATGCCGTGTGCATCGCGGAAAGGTACTCCATGATTTACCAGATAATCGGCTGCATCTGTAGCGTTTGTAAAGCCATTCTTTGCACTTGCTTCCATATTCTGTTTGTTGAACTGCATAGTGGAGATCATGCCTGTGAAGAGGGCAAGACATCCTTTTACAGTGTCAATGGCATCAAATGTAAGTTCTTTGTCTTCCTGCATATCTTTGTTGTATGCAAGAGGGATTCCTTTCATGGTTGTAAGGATAGATGTTAATGCTCCGTATACACGTCCTGTTTTTCCTCTTACAAGTTCTGCGATATCCGGGTTCTTTTTCTGAGGCATGATACTGCTGCCTGTGCTGTAGCGTCGTCAATCTCTACAAAGCGGTATTCATTGGAGTTCCACATGATGATCTCTTCGCAGAAACGGCTCATATGCATCATAATTGTGGAGAATGCGGACAGAAGCTCAATCACATAGTCTCTGTCTGATACAGAGTCCATGCTGTTTCTGGTCGGGCCGTCGAAACCGAGAAGCTGTGCTGTATATTCTCTGTCAAGCGGGTAGGTGGTTCCTGCCAGTGCGCCTGCACCCAGAGGACAGGTGTTCATTCTCTTACGGATATCTGCAAGTCTGCTTCTGTCACGTACAAACATTTCAAAGTATGCACCTACGTGGTGAGCCAGTGTGACCGGCTGCGCTTTCTGGAGGTGTGTGAAGCCTGGCATGTATGTGTGGACATTCTCTTCCATGATCTTCTGAAGTGCTTCGAGAAGTTTCTTTACCAGTTCGTCTGTCTCGTCAATCTCATCTCTTACATAGAGTTTCATGTCAAGGGCTACCTGATCGTTACGGCTTCTTCCTGTGTGAAGTTTCTTGCCTGCATCACCGATTCTGTCGATAAGGTTTGCTTCTACAAAGCTGTGGATATCTTCGTATTCGGATGTGATCTCGAGTTTGCCGGATTTTACATCTGCAAGGATTCCGTCAAGACCTGCTTCGATCTGATCTTTTTCTTCTGCTGTCAGGATTCCCTGTCTGGCGAGCATTGCTACGTGTGCTTTGCTGCCTCTGATGTCCTGCTCATAGAATTTCTGGTCAAAAGAGATGGATGCATTGAAGTTATATACAAGTTTGTCTGTTTCTTTTGTGAAACGTCCGCCCCAAAGCTGTGCCATTGTGTTATTCCTCGTTTCTTCTTTATTTTTGGTATTATTGCTTTTACGTGTTAGTGTAACATATTTTTTCAGTATTGCAAAGTAGTTAGTTTGGAATCATTCAAAAGGTACGTGAAGAAAAAGAAGGTGTGTTGGGGCTTAGTTTCGGAACCCTGTAATTCTAAGGCATTCGGATCTGCTAAACCATGAGCCGCCCTCTCAAACTCGCTCCGTTGCAAACTTCGCTCAGACACGTGAGACGGTCGGCTCATAACGCAGATTCCCGAATACCAAGAATTACAAGAACCCTCAAATGCGCCCCAACACACCTTCTTTTTCTTCACTGGGTATTGGCTATATGTTACATAATTGTGGTTACTGCTTTATTTTCTGTTTTCAGCCTCTCTTCGGGAATAGACGCAACCGCAGTAGTTCTGACGGTAGAGGTCGTATTCGTGGGATAGTTCGATGGAACGTTTGTAGCCGTTTTTTTTCTTGAAGTCGGATGGGAGGTGTTGGACGTGGTAGATTTCTGCCAGTTCTTCACCGATTTCGTTGATCTTGGCTGCGTTTTCAGAGGGCTGATGGAAGGGTGGTGGTAAAATAGTCATAGCCGCCCTCTTCTGCCAGTTTTGCTGCTTCTTCCATGCGGAGGCGGTAGCATTTGAAGCAGCGTTCGCCACCTTCGGGTACGTCTTCGAGCCTTTTGCCATCTGGAAGAATTCCTGCGGGTCGTAGTGACCTTCTATCAGTTGACAGGGTGTTCAAATTCCATGGAGTTTACAAGACGGGTAATTTCATGGACTCGTTTGCGATATTCTTCTTCCGGGTAGATGTTTGGGTTGTAGTAGAATACTGTGATGTTGAAATATTTTGACAGGTATTCCAGTACGTAACTGCTGCAGGGTGCACAGCAGCTGTGGAGAAACAGGCTTGGGATCTTGTTATCTTTTTGCGCCTGATCTATAAGTTTTTCCAGTTCTTTCTGATAGTTTCGTTTATTCAACAGTATTATTATATCCTTTCTGCATCTTCACAAATGCTTTTTATTATCTTTTAATAAAATGCGAATACCTGTTCAGATATTCTCTATTGTGCCTTCGTAATGATTCTTTGTATTTTTTAACTTCCTGCACTCTCCTATTCGTTCGCCCATTTTTACGATAGTCTCATATCCCTCTTCTGTATTCTCGATCAGATCATAATCAATACGGACTTTTCCCGGCTGGATGAGGAGGATTATTGTGGAACCTCCGAATTCGAAGTTGCCTTTTTCCTGGCCTTTCTTTACTGTGGCAGGATTTTTATGGAGATTTGTGATTTTTCCTACCATCATGGCGCCTACTTCCATCATGAGGATGGTTCCGAATTGTTTTGTTTTCAGCAGAGTGTATTCTCTGGCATTTTCTTTGTAGATGGGATATACATCGTTTGCTGCAGGATTCACTGTGTGGAAAACGCCGGGCAGAGTTACATTCGCGGATTTTCTTCCATCTGCCACATAGCAGTAATGATGATAGTCATCTACTGTCAGTCTGAAAATCAGCGCATAGCCGCCTGTGTATCTCTCAGCAATTGCCTTATTCTTCAGAAGCTGTCCTGCTGTATATTCTGTATCTTTGATGCTGAAACGTGAGTCTGAGCTGATCCTGTGTACGGAAAGTTTTCCGTCACAGGGGCTGATCAGGATGTTTTCGCGCATATCGATCGGGCGTTCTTCTTTTCGGATGCGCCTTATAAAGAAGTCATTCCATGAAGAGAAGTTCTGTTTTTCGTAAATGCTCAGGTCAATCTTGTTGTTTTTTACAAAATCCGGTACAAATCTGGCAGAAAGTCTGGTGTTAAGCAGGACTCCCGCTGCCTTTGACACGAAAGGTCTGATCAGGAGTTTCAGGCAGAGTCTGCCACCCCGGTCATTATATAGATGCCGCAGGAATTTATCCTGCTCATTCTCTTCAATCGTGATATTTCCTTTTCTGTCAATATACTTCATAAATAAATCCTTTCCTTTGTCATAGGCAGAAACCCACTGCCTTTAGGCGGTGGGAGGAGCCTTGTAAATTGTTACCCAATATGCTACAATAACCGTAGCAGTTTTTTAAAGAGAAAACCGTTAGATGTGCTGCTCATCAAAGACACTCTTTTGTGCATTGACAAGATATGAGGTTGCAATACAAAACTCGCGTATTGCGTAAAATCTTACCCGTAAAAGAATGTTTGCTGTATAGCATGGGAAGTTTAGTACCTGATACAGTTACAGATGAGTATATCTTGTCTGTAAAGGGTGCTGTCAACCACCCTATGATGTAGCGCCACTTTAGGTAGCAATACCTATTGGGGATAAAAGGTCGGAGGCGTAAGCCGTTACTACGACTGGGCAGTTACAAGCCCATTACCTTTAGGTGATGGGTAGTTGACCATATGCCTCCTTACCAGTCCAACTCTGCTGCCGGAATCTTATGTTCATTCAAATAATTTTTACGGATCATGCCGTCACGGAGCTTCACCACCCGGTCAGCCATATCTTTGATAGCATCGTTATGCGTTACCATGACGATGGTGTTGCCGTATTTCTGGTTTACCGTCTCGATCAGCTTCAGGATTTCCTTGGAGGTCTTATAATCCAGTGCTCCTGTAGGCTCATCGCAGAGAAGAATGTCCGGATTCTTTACAATGGCACGGCCGATAGCAGTCCTCTGCTGCTGACCGCCGGAAAGCTGGTTGGGAAGCTTTCTCTGGTGCTCATAGATTCCCAGCGTATGG
>ENA-OQAS01001312-OQAS01001312.1-human-gut-metagenome-genome-assembly--contig:-NODE-1312-length-11852-cov-2.048443_pt1 | contig 11852 bp, 16 predicted proteins | sample MGYA00242733_ERZ504523 | MGnify/ENA primary metagenome ERZ504523 (study PRJEB26092, sample SAMD00036239) | human gut metagenome | host: Homo sapiens | study: EMG produced TPA metagenomics assembly of... | reverse complement strand
TATTATTATTTTCAATAATATCTTTATTCTTTATCCTCTTTACCTTGATTTAATGTATCCATTTTATTCTCCTTTAGTTTTTGTTTTATGTGTGGAAGGTTTCGAACACACATTACTATAATCTCTGCATATATGAAACATATCACTGACACATTCCGTATAAACAGCATTCACAGACACATTATAAGACGGACAGAAATGTAAATATCTGCCCGCCTTAATCTTATATGTCACTATATTTATATGCTGTTATTCAGAGCCACGCAAAATCTGAAAGATACACAACTGCCTCTGAAAACAATTAACACAATCCTTAAAATTTGTTAATTAGAGAGTTACGCCCTGCTTAAAGATAGCTAAATCGTGGAAGCCAGCGATTTCAGCCTTTACCTTCTTACCAGAAGCAACATCTAATACAAGCTGGAAGAGCTCCTTAGCTGCATCTTCAAGTGGAAGGTCATCTGTTACAATTCTTCCTGCATTGAAGTCTATCCAGTTGCTCTTATTGCCAGCAAGTCTTGAGTTAGTTGCAATCTTACTGTAGGTACTGGTGATGCAAATGGTGTTCCACGTCCTGTTGTGAAAAGAACCATCTGTGCTCCTGCTGCTGCACAAGCTGTTGAAGCAACAAGGTCATTACCAGGTGCACTAAGAAGGTTAAGTCCCTTATCAGATACTCTTTCACCATAAGCTAATACACCCTTTACAAGTGATGAACCAGACTTCTGTGTACATCCAAGTGACTTATCTTCAAGTGTTGTGATACCACCATCCTTGTTTCCTGGTGATGGATTCTCATAGATTTCCTGACCATTCTTGATGAAGTATTCCTTAAAGTCATTGATAAGGTGAACTGTCTTCTCGAAAAGTTCCTTGTTAGCACATCTATTCATAAGGATAGTCTCTGCACCGAACATTTCTGGAACTTCTGTAAGGATAGTTGTACCACCCTTAGATACGAGCATATCTGAGAAAAGACCTACTGTTGGGTTGGCTGTGATACCTGATAAACCATCAGAACCACCACACTTCATACCAACGATAAGATGCTTAGCACTAACCTTTTCTCTCTTAAATGTAGCAGCGTAAGACATAAGTTCCTTCATAATACCTTCAGCAGCTTCCTGCTCATTTTCTACATCCTGAACCTGTAAGAACTTAACTCTGTCTGGGTTAACTTCACCGATATAATCCTTAAGAACTTCAATACGGCTGTTCTCGCAGCCAAGACCAAGTACAAGTACTGCACCAGCATTAGGATGGTTGATAAGGTCAGCAAGTACGTGTCTTGTATTCTCCTGATCCTCTGTTACCTGTGAACATCCGTATGGATGTGGGAAAGCAACAACTTCATCAACACCTTCTGGCTTGTTAGCTCTTGCTGTAGCTTCGATTGCTCTTGCTATTGAATTAACACAGCCAACTGTTGGGATAATCCATACTTCATTTCTTACACCAACTGTACCATTTTCACGCATATATCCTTCAAAGAACGCTTCCTCTGTTGGCTCAACGTCCTTATGTCCTTCTGGATTGTATGTGTATTCAAGAAGTTCACCGAGAGCTGTCTTTAAGTTGTGTGTATGAACCCAGCCACCAACTTCAATATCAGACTGTGCGAAACCGATTCTGAAACCATACTTTATAACTGCATCACCCTTCTTGATAGGCTTGATAACAAACTTATGTCCCTGAGGGATATCTTCTATTGTAGTAACTTCTGTACCAGCAACATTAAGTGTTGTGCCCTTAGCGATTGGCTTAAGAGCTACTGCAACATTATCATCTTTATTAATCTTAATAAAATCCTGCATAACTACCTCCTGTAATTAATATAATCTCTATGTATCATTAACCACGTACATCATAGAATTATGAAATTCAATGATTACATTCATATCATAACATTTTTATTATAACAATAAAAGGGTATAAATACACAATACCTCTTACATAACTTAAGGGCGGATGAAAAAGAACACCCGCCCTTATTAATGCTTTAAAATACGATATAAATCAATGCCGAAACTTATATTCAGCTAAGGCTTATAAATACTTTGCTGCAAACTGCCAACGCAATTATGCTAACTTTTCATCATCAAGAGCTAAATCGTTAACTACAGCTCTCATGCCTCTTTCTCTGATATCTGTAATATATCCTGTGATAACTTCTTCAAGGTCAAGAACCTTAGTAAGGTCTTCGCCACCGAAGAACTTAGTATTGCTTAAGTAAGCATGTGCGAATTCAGCTGGTGTCTTACCAGAGTTATCTCTGAAGAAATCAAGTACAGCCTTATCATCTGTGATGTTGTACTCTTCACCGTTTCTGTCACCCTTTAATACAATACCACCGTTGAACTCAGCTTCTGTCTGTGATGTATAGAAGCTCATAAGTGCTGCGATAGAGAATGTAAGGTACTTAGGAAGCTTGTTAAACTTCTTAACGTATCCTAAGAATGAAGGAAGACATCTAGCTTCCCACTTAGATACAGAGTTAAGTGAAATGCTTAATAATCTGTGATCTACGAATGGGTTAAGGATCTGTCGATAACAGCCTTAGCGAATTCTTCACAATCTTCCTTAGAAAGTGAAAGTGTAGGAATAACTTCATTGTAAAGTGTTTCTTCCATATACTTCTGATAACTGGATCCTTCATAGAGTTCTCTACGTTATCGTTACCAGCAAGGAATGATGCTAATACGAATGATGTATGTGAACCATTAAGGATTCTTACCTTTCTTTCCTTATATGGATGATGATCCTTTGTAAATACTACATTAAGTCCAGCTTCCTTGAATGGAAGTTCCTTCTCAAGCTGTTCAAGTGGAAGGTTAGAATCACTTTCTACAACCCAGAGACCGAATACCTCAGCTCTGTCGATAAGCTGATCTTCATAGCCCCACTCTTCGCAAAGCTTAGCAGCATCTTCTCTTGGATAACCTGGAACAATTCTATCAACAAGTGTTGGGCAGAATGAGCAGTAATTGTTAACCCAGTCCTTGAATCCATCTTCAAGACCCCAGAGTTCTATAAACTTCATAATGCACTTCTTTAATTCGATACCATTATCAGCGATAAGTTCGCAAGGAAGTAAGATAAGTCCCTTATCTGCTGCTCCGTTGAACTTCTGGTATCTCTTGTAGAGAAGCTGTGTAAGCTTACCAGGATATGTCTTAGGAGGACGAGCATTAGGATCGTTATCTGTCTCGTCAAATACGATACCTGCTTCTGTTGTATTAGAAACGATAAATCTAAGTGTTTCACTTGTACCATATTCAATGTACTTGTCATAGTCTTCGATAGCTGCTACAGCATCAACAACAGATGTAATCTGACGTGTGATTTCCTTAGGCTGTCCATCTACGAAACCTCTTAACTGAAGTGTGTACTGGCATTCCTGATCGTGGAATCTTTCAAGTGTACCAAACTCGATTGGCTTAACGATAACAACACCACCATTAAAATCTGTCTTTTCGTTAGTAACATCGAAGATATATCTACGAATGCTCTAAGGAAGTTACCTTCACCAAACTGCATAACCTTTACAGGTCTGTCAACTGCATGTGTAATACTCTTGTTTAATCTCTGCATATTATTCCTCCATTCCGCCCACTTTAAGGGCATCTCAGCTCCACGCAGGGCGTAGACACTGACTATGAAATATCCCGGTGTTAATTAAAATATTAAGATACTCCATATTTAACATTATTGTAGCGCAGTATCACTCAGCTTTGCCGGACTACGCATTCTTAACCAGTAAATGGTATCCAAAGCGTATGTAAGCGCTTTCATTATCTTTCACAGATTATGATATACTCAAAAACATTTTTAGTCAATACTTATTTTTGTATACATTATTGTCTGTTAAATTTAATTATCAGTATTGTTCTTCACTCATTACTAAACAATTGCACAACTCTTTAATGGTAATAATTAAGTACAATAAAAAATACACTTTACATACTTGCTTTTATAATAATACCATTGTATAATCAGTTTATCAATATGTAAGTGCTTACATTAAGTGTTTTTTATGATATTTTACTACTTTATAATTACACAATTCTGTTAATTATAATTATTCATCATAATTAATGGCCTAATGATCAACTGCACCTATATATTACATTAATGCAAGCGTTGTCCAGAGCTTACAAGAATGAGGTTAATTTATGAATATATATGATGTTTCCAATAAAGCAGGAGTATCTATTGCCACTGTTTCCCGTGTTCTTAATGGTAATGCCAAAGTATCATCAGCTACAAGGAACAAAGTATTAGATGCTATGAAAGAGCTTGATTATACACCAAATGTATTTGCAAGAGGCTTAGGACTTAATACAATGAAGACCATAGGTATAATGTGTATTGACTCCTCTGATATTTACCTTGCCAATGCTGTATATTATCTTGAACAGGAATTAAGAAAGCATGGTTATGACTCCATACTCTGCTGTACAGGTAAGGATTATACTAATAAGAAGAAATATCTTGAACTCCTGTTAAGCAAAAGAGTTGACGGCATAATACTTGCCGGTTCACAGTTTGTTGAGAATACCAATATCCACAATAATGATTACATAATTAATGCAGCTAAGGATATACCTATTGTCTTAGTGAATGGATACCTTGATGCACCTAATATATATTCTGTTATGTGCAATGATGAAATTGCCATATATAATGCAACTAACCTCTTGATTAATAATGGACATCGTAATATAGTCTACTTATACACAAGCAAGTCATACAGTGGTATGAACAAATATGCAGGATATATGAAAGCTTTGAAAGAAGCAGACATTTCGCTTCCTGAAGATTACAGACATCTATGTGGCAAGAACATTTCGCACGCCAAGGAATACCTTAATTATCTTTATAATAAAGGTATCGAATTTGATGCTGTTGTAACTTCTGATGATTCGCTTGCAGCAGGTGCAGTCAAATATGCACACTCCCACTCCATCAGTGTTCCTGATGAGCTTGAGATTATAGGGTTTAATAACTCGGTTCTTTCCATATGCACTGAACCAGAGCTTACATCTATTGACAGCCACGTTGAACAGCTTTCAACTAAAGCAGTAGATGTTCTTATGAAGGTATTGTGCGGTGAATCTGCTGATAAACACAGCATTATCACTGCTGATATTATAAAACGCAATACAACACATTTTTAATTCACAGGAGGATTAAGAACTATGAAACAATTCATGGACAAAGACTTTTTACTTTCAACACCTACAGCACAGCACCTCTTCCACGACTATGCTGACCAGATGCCTATCGTTGATTATCACTGCCATATCAACCCTAAGGAAATCGCAGAAGACAGAAGTTTGAGAACATTACACAGGTATGGCTCGGCGGTGACCACTATAAGTGGCGTCAGATGAGAACTAATGGTGTTGATGAGAAGTATATCACAGGTGATGCTTCTGATCGTGAAAAGTTCCAGAAATGGGCTGAAACACTTGAAATGGCTATCGGTAACCCTCTTTACCACTGGAGTCACCTTGAGCTTCAGAGATACTTCGGTTACAACGGTATCTTAAATGGTGATACAGCTGAAGAAGTATGGAATCTTTGCAACGCTAAGTTACAGGAAGATTCTATGTCAGTAAAGAAACCTTATCAAACAGTCTAACGTTTAAAGTTAATCTGTACAACTGATGATCCTGTTGATTCACTCGAATGGCACAAGAAGCTTGCAGAAGATGATACATTTGATGTACAGGTACTCCCAGCCTGGAGACCTGACAAGGCTATGAAGCATCGAAAAGCCTGAATATCTTGACTACCTTAACACATTATCAGATGTAAGTGGAATTAAAGTTAACTCTTTTGCTTCTCTTATGGATGCTTTAAGAAACAGAATGCAGTTCTTTGATTCAATGGGATGCTCAGTATCTGACCATGCTCTTGAATATGTTATGTATAAGCCTTACACAGATGCAGAAATCGAGCTATATTTGCTAAGAGATTATCAGGTGAAGCTATCACAACAGAAGAAATGAAACAAGTTCAAGAACAGCATTCATGGTATCTGTTGGAAAAGAATACAACAAGCTTAACTGGGTAATGCAGTTACATTATGGCACTATCCGTGATAACAACGTATTCAGATACAATCAGTTAGGTCCTGATACAGGCTTTGACTGCATCAACACTTATGACTGTTCAGCAGAGATGGCTCAGTTCCTTAACGCTCTTAACAGCACAGATGAACTTCCTAAGACTATCATCTACTCACTTAATCCATCAGTTAATGCTGCTATCGGTACTGTTATTGGATGTTTCCAGGATTCTAAGGCTGTTGGTAAGATCCAGCAGGGTTCAGCATGGTGGTTCAATGATCATAAGGTTGGTATGACTAACCAGATGACAAGTCTCGCTAACTTAAGCTTACTTGGCAACTTCATCGGTATGCTTACAGATTCAAGAAGCTTCTTATCTTATACAAGACATGAATACTTCAGAAGAATTATGTGTGAACTTATCGGTGGATGGGTTGAGAACGGTGAATACCCTAACGATGAGAAGGCTCTTAAGAAGATTGTTGAAGGCATCTCTTACAACAATGCAGTTCGTTACTTTGGTTTCGACTTATAAAATCAAGCACGGACAAATAGTATTATAGACATTCATTTGTTAATAATATTAAACTAAAATCCGCTGTATATTGAAATGTAAAATCAATATACAGCGATTTTATATCTTTAATCCTTGAGACTCTTTGACAAAAGCTGACAAAGAGTCTTAGGGATTATTCTTTTTGTTTCATTATTTCTTATCTTTTCTTCTCATTGCAACTGGCTTTCTTGATACATTCTTCATCTCGCTCTCATCAAGTGTATGCATCTTGCCATTGTAATCCATCTTATGCTTTGGCTTCTCTCCAACATATACCATAGATGAATTATCCCTGCTAAGCTTAGCTGAACACTCCGGACAAAATCTTCCGTATCTTATCTCTGCACCGCACATCTGCACTTAATATATGAACCAGAACCATCTGGTATCTCAATACGGCCCTGATATAAGAACTTCTGTATAGTCTTAACGCTTACACCTGTTGCATCAGCTATTGTGACTGCATTCTGTGGTCCGTGCTTTTCAAGATAATCTCTTATCTTGCCAAATTCAGTAAATTCTTTATTACCACATTTAGGACATTCATATACCTCTCCATATGCATATATCATTCTCGTGCCACACTTAGGACATTCCTTAAGCATTGTATAATGCTCATCAAGTTCTGCCCTCATATTAATCTTCATCTTTTTCGTCGTCATTGATATTCTGTCTGTTGTCAACAACTCTTTTATTATTATTCTCCAATTTTACCCCTTCTTTCTTTTACCCTGTTTCTTACTGTCCTGATTTGCCTGTGCTGCCTTTAGTGCTGATTCATATTGTGTAGGTTCTCTTAAAGACCTCTTTAGTGCTTCCTTATTAGATTCCCCTGAACTACGTGAACTACGGCTTGCAGCAAGGAACTGTCTTTGCTTCTCATTGATATAACGTGCCACATCAATATTGCAGGATGTAAGTGTACAGCCATAGATAATCTTCTTCTCACCTACTGTAACCTTTCTTACAATATTTCCAATAAGGCTTATACCTGTCTTCATATCATTAAACACCAGTCTTACAGGAAGATTCTCTGCATCTATATCTTCAATTTCAACAAATGAGAAACCATTCTCACTTATATCCTTAAGAATAACATTAACAGCTTTCTTATTAGAACCTATCTGGACAACCGCTCCCAGACCAAGAAACAATCTAAACGACTCTCTTCGGTTCATCTCAAATCCTTCCCCTGATGCAACTATCTTGTATACATTCTTTCCATTATTCTGGACAGTCGTTATTCCGACACCTTTCCATACTATAGGATTCTTTTCTTCTCTTAAATATATTAAATTAACCATCAAATGCCCTTCACTATTAAATGATAGTATCTTACCATCTATCCTTATCGGCTGGGCATATATATAATTCACTCCTGATTCTACACACTGTGAGTGAAATTCCAACTTTCTTTCCTTAAGACTGACCTCAATAGTTAAATTACCTTCAGCCGGAACTTCCTTAATTATCATTAATCATCTCCAGAAATATATAAATATCCATATATTCAATTAAACGTAATCAAAAATATTTAATTAAATAATAACATTTTTTCACGCTTATTGAAAAGTTGTTTTTTGACATTTTAGACAACATTTTAGACATTTTCCACACATTCTATTGGAATTTCCTATTACATAAAATAAAGACTGCTAATATATACTAACATACCAGCAGCCTTTTTATCATAAACACATATAACCATAAAATGATATATAATCATCTAACGGCTACGCTATATTGTTATTATTCCTCGTCCTCAATTGGCTCGTCCCAATTGTGGTATACATTCTGAACATCATCTTCTTCATCAAGAAGTGCTAATATTCTTCTCATCTTCTTAATATCATCTTCTGATGTGAGCTCTACCATTGTCTGTGGAATCATTGTAACTTCTGCTGAAGCAAATGTAATTCCTTCGTTAGAAAGTGCATCACTTACTGTGCCAAAATCATCTGGAGCTGTAGTAATCTCATAGCTGTCTTCTTCTTCATTGAAGTCATCTGCACCTGCATCAAGGGCAATCATCATAAGATCATCTGCATCCTTATCACAATCTTCCTTAGCAACGATAATCTGTCCCTTGTTATCGAACATAAATGATACACAGCCAGGTGTTCCTACATTACCGCCACCCTTAGTAAATGCATTTCTGATATTAGAAGCAGCTCTGTTTCTATTGTCTGTTAATGCCTCAACTATAATAGCTGTTCCGTTAGGCCATATCCTTCATATGTAACTGATTCAAAGTTAGACATATCTGTACTTGCAGCCTTCTTAATAGCTCTTTCAATTGTATCATTAGGCATATTAGCAGCCTTACACTTAGTAACAACCTGTCTTAACTTACTATTATTATTAACATCAGGTCCACCTTCTTTAACGGCAACCATAATCTCCTTACCAAGTCTTGTAAAAATCTTACCCTTAGCAGCATCATTTGCAGCTTTCTTATGGGCTATGTTAGCAAATTTTGAATGTCCTGACATTTTATTTCTCCTTTAATCTACTTATCTTCTTATTTCTAATCTAAAAATACACCGACAAATATTCTATCACTATCTGGCTGAATTTTCAAGCAATTTAGCAAATTCTTCAATAGGCATAGGTTTATAATAATAGTAGCCCTGTGCATACATACAGCCATTCTCCTTTAAGAAATCAGCCTGCTCTTTGTCTCAACACCTTCTGCAATCATATCTATTCCAAGTTCATTAATCATTCTTATGACATTGCCAAGAAGTACTTTTCCTTTATCTGTTGCTATATCATCAACAAAGGTCTTGTCTATCTTAACTTCATCTACACGCTCGCTCTTTAACATTCCAAGAGAAGAATATCCCGAACCGAAATCGTCCATTGAGAACTTAAAGCCATATCCCTGCAATGACTGAACCTTCTTAAAAAGACTGCCCTCTTCCTTAGTAAACGCACTTCTGTTATCTCTAGCGGAATATACTTAGGATCTATACCATATTCACCGGCCATATTCTTTAAATTCTCTGTGAACTTTTCCTGATATACATGCATTCTTGATACATTAACTGATATAGGAACCGGTTCAATACCTTTATCTTCCATCATCTTAATACAGGCACATACTTTGTTCCATATAAATTATCCACATCAATTACATATCCATTCTTCTCAAGAACAGGTATGAACTGGTCAGGATATATCATCTCCTTATCGTTCTGCCATCTTACAAGTGCCTCTCCGCCAATAATATGCCATTGTGCATATCAACCTTGGGCTGTACATATGCTTTTATGTAGTCATTCTTAAGTGCCGGAAGCACATCATTTTCTATCTTCTTCTCCAAAAGCATAGACTCACGCATAGCATTATCATAAAACTCATATGTCTTAAATACCTTGCCCTTAATCTTCTTAATCGCAAGATCTGCGTAATCACACATAAGGCTTACATCCATATTATTATGATTAATACATATTCCAAATGCGGGAAGAACTTTGCACTGTATATTATACTGGTCTATTCTACTCCTAATCGAGTTAACAATATCAATAAGCTCCTGCTTGTCATCAAATGATGTGCATAACACAAATATGTCAGCCCTGAAATGACCTGCAACACAGAATTCCCCCTCATAATCACAAAACAATCCTGATATGTACTTAAGCAGCTTATCCGCTTCTTCACGTCCACAAAACTCATTAACTGTCTTAAAATGGTATATATCCATTCTTATAACAGCGAACTTCTTATCACTGTTATTCTTCATAAGTTCATTAGCTTCATAAAAGAATGCCTTAATTCCATATAGACCTGTAAGCGGCGATTCATTCTTCTTAGCGTTAAGATCAGCCATCTTCTTCAACGAATAAAGATATAATTCATCACTCACAATCTTAGAATTTGTAGTATTATCTTTAGTATTATCTCCCGCATTTCCCATATTAATCTCCGTTCCTACATCTTTCTATAAATGTATATCAAGATTACTTATTGCAAATTATATCATATTACATTAAAAAAAGCAAAAAATATTGTGATATTGCATAAATTTTATACCAATATCACAATATTTTGTATGCATTCTTATATTTTCTGCAAAAGCAGCAGAATTATATGTTAAAACACCACTTAATCTTAAAGATTAGCTTTAATCTTCTCAATCATATCAGCATATTCTTCATCTGTAAGGTATTTCTTATCTGGATTCATAAGGAATACTCCACCCCATTCATATTCGTCCTTATACTTAGGACAAAGGTGGAAGTGAAGATGATGTCCTGTATCTCCATATGCACCATAGTTAACCTTATCTGGGTTAAACGCTTTCATAATTGCTCTTGCAACTCTTGCAACATCCTCAAAGTAAGCTGCTCTTTCTTCTGCTGTAAGCTCGTTCATATCACCTACATGCTTCTTATGCGCAACGATACATCTTCCCGGATGGCTCTGCTCCTTGAAAAGATATACCTTAGATGTCTCTAATTCGCATATCTTAATACCGAACTTGCAACAAGTTCACCTTCCATACAGTATGCACAATTCTGATCTACCATTTTATTTTTCTCCTTTTCACGTTGTGTTGGAAATATTTTTCATTTTCTAATTTAACTAAATCGTTTCCTAAGTATTTCTTTTACATTTTATGTAAATGTTTTTCAAAATTTTTCATTTTATAATAAAAAGCTTTTCACCTTATATATTATAAATTCTAAATGCCTATTACTATTACCTGCAAAGCATCACCACAAGCGGTATTGTTACCAGACTTGCCAGTGTAATAATAAATACACCCTGCGCCGCATAATCAGCTTCTGTTGAACCGAAGCTTTCTGCCATAATCGGAATACTCGCCATACTCGGAAGTGCAATAATCAGCGTCCAGATATTTCTCGCAAGATCATTCACGCCAAGCCACATCATCACACGAAATATGACAACCGGCATAACTATCAGCTTAATGATTATGACAAATACAACTGGCCATGCTTTCTTTAATGATTCTGATTCCATCAGTGCAATCGTTCCTCCGATATACAAAGTGCCAGTGGCTTTGCACAGCTTCCTATTGTATCAAAGCTTCGAAGATCAGTAAATCTGATGGCACTTTCAAAATCATCAACACCAGCCCGATCAGCACTCCTACTATAACAGGATTAGACAGCTTCTTTATGATCAGCTTCAAAGATAATTCCTGTCCTCCTTCTGATTTAGAAGTGAGCAATACTCCTTCTGTCCAGAGG
>ENA-OQAS01001311-OQAS01001311.1-human-gut-metagenome-genome-assembly--contig:-NODE-1311-length-11858-cov-4.113801_pt1 | contig 11858 bp, 18 predicted proteins | sample MGYA00242733_ERZ504523 | MGnify/ENA primary metagenome ERZ504523 (study PRJEB26092, sample SAMD00036239) | human gut metagenome | host: Homo sapiens | study: EMG produced TPA metagenomics assembly of... | reverse complement strand
CCCCAGTCTGCTGCGCAGACAGCCCCTCAAAGGAGCCTGTCCGTGCGGCAAAGCCTCCCTCATTGAGAAAGACTTCCCCCCGGCCGGACAGATTCTCCCCCGCGCCGGGGAGAAATGTCACCACAGGTGACAAAGAGAGACAAGATGTCGCGCCAGCGACAAAAAGGGGAATGGGTGGCATCGCATCAGCGATGACGAAAGGAGTTTCTACTGATGCCACTGCGGCGATCGGCCGCGTGCATATAAAATGAGAGGGATGTTACTATGGAAAAGAAACCGTTTCTGACCGAGGCGATGGCACAGGAGATCATTCAGGATGTGCCCACGCCGTTCCATGTCTACGATGAGAAGGGCATCCGTGAAAATGCCCGCCGCATCAACAAGGCATTCAGCTGGAACAAAGGCTTCAAGGAGTATTTTGCCGTCAAGGCTCTGCCAAACCCTGTCATCCTGCAGATCCTCAAGGAGGAGGGCTGCGGCGTGGACTGCTCGTCCCTGACTGAGCTGATGCTCAGCGAGGTGTGCGGTTTCTCCGGCAGTGAAATCATGTTCTCCTCCAACCAGACTCCCGTGGAGGATATGAAGAAGGCCTACGAGATGGGTGCCTATATCAATCTGGACGATGCACCATGGTGGAATTTCTGGAGCGTGTCGCCGGTGTGCCGGAGAACATCTTCTGCCGCTATAACCCGGGCGGCACCTTCAGTCTGGGCGAGAGCGAAGAGGGCTTTCAGGTCATGGACAAGCCCGGCGATGCCAAGTACGGCATGACCGAGGAGCAGATGATCGAAAGCTACAAGAAGCTGGCCGCCAAGGGTGCCAAGAACTTCGGCATCCACGCTTTCCTTGCTTCCAATACCATTTCCGATGAGTATTACCCGGAGCTGGCAGGTATCCTGTTCCAGCTGGCTGTCCGGGTGCAGAAGGCCACCGGTGTGCACATCGGTTATATCAACCTGTCCGGCGGTGTGGGCATCCCGTACCGCCCGGAGCAGACCGAGAACGATATCATGGCCATCGGCGAGGGTGTGCGCAAGAAGTTTGAGGAAATTCTGGTGCCCGCAGGCATGGGCGATGTGGCCATCTTTACTGAGATGGGCCGCTTTACCACCGGCCCCTACGGCGCACTGGTGGCAACTGCCATCCATGAAAAGCACATCTATAAGGAATACATCGGTCTGGATGCCTGCGCAGCCAACCTGATGCGCCCGGCCATGTACGGCGCTTACCACCACATCACTGTGCTGGGTAAGGAAAATGAGCCTTGCAACCATATGTACGATGTGGTGGGCGGTCTGTGCGAGAACAACGACAAGTTTGCCATTGACCGGATGCTGCCCAAGATCGACATTGGCGATATCATTTATATCCACGACACCGGTGCACACGGCTCTGCCATGGGCTACAACTACAACGGCAAGCTGCGCAGCGCCGAAGTGCTGCTGTGCGAGGATGGCACCCACCGTCTGATCCGCCGTGCCGAGACTCCGCGCGATTACTTTGCAACGCTGGATTTCCTGCCCCTGATGAAGCCGCTGTTTGAAGATTAAGAGGTATCATAAATGTTTTTTGGCTTTCAGCTCACCCTTGGCCTGATGATGGTATTCTACGGCTATTCGGTCATGAAAAATCCCCGTGTCTGGGAGATCAGGGCCGCCGTGCCGTCAAGGCGGAGCACTTTGAGGAATACTGCCGCCAGAACGGCCTGTTCTTTTTGAAGGCAGGCTGCGTGGTGGCGGTGATCGGTGCACTGGATGCGCTCATCACGCTGGATGCCCTGCTGTACGCTCTGCTGTACCTCTTCGGTCTGGCCTTCGCGTTCTATCCGCTGGTCAAATGGTGCCGCGAAAATGAGGGCTTCAGCTGGCCATGGCCCCATGTCCAGAGCGAGAAAAAGCGCATCAAAGAGCTGCGCCGTGAACAGGAATCGCAGGAAAAGGCGGAGCAGGACTCCGACAAAAAGTAAAGAATAAAGAGAAAAACGGCTGCTGTACGGTAAAGTACAGCGGCCGCTTTTTGTTTCCGCTTTATGCAGGGTGGTTTTCCTCGCTGTTCTTGCTCTTATCCAGCGCATCGAACTGCTTTATGATCTGCGGGTCCTTCAGCTTGACGACCTTGCCGGAGAGATAATGCAGGGTGTTTTCCTCGGGAATATCAAGGAAAGTGACCCGCACAGCGCACAGGGCCTGCGTTTTGGTGCCGGTGCGCTCGTTCATCTTGCGGTTGCCGTACTTGATGTCGCCCAGAACCGGACGGCCAAGATAGGCCAGATGTGCACGGATCTGGTGGGTGCGGCCGGTGACAAGGCCGATCTTGCACAGGGCGAACGGCCCGGCGGTGCGCAGTACGTCCACGTCCGTAATGATCTGCTTGCGGCGCTCGTCCTGCGACTGGTGTGCATGGATGCTCACCTTGTTGTTCTTCTCGTCGTGCTCCCACCATGCGGTGAACCGCCCGGACTGCGGGATACCCACCGTGATGGTGTAGTACTCCTTTTTGAGTAGGTCAGTGCGGATGATCTCGTTCATGTCCCGCAGGGCGGTGTAGCTCTTGGCGGCGATCACAAGGCCTCGGTGCCGCGGTCCAGCCGGTTGCAAATGCCGGGCTTGAACCGGTTCTCGCCGTGGGGATCGTACTCGCCTTTTTCGGACAGATACTGGGTAAAAGCGTCCACAAGGTTTGCATCGCCGGTGCGGTCACTGTGGCACAAAAGGTGGGTGGGTTTGTACAGCACAGCAATGTTTTCGTCCTCATAAATGACATTGACCTTGGGCTGATTCTGCTTTTTTTCGGCGCGGCCTTCTGCACGATTTTTGCGCCTTCCGGCGGGAAAAACTCGTCGTTGATGTACAGCTCGATCAGGTCGCCTGCCTGAATGCGGTACTCCGGCACGGCCTTTTTTTCCGTTTACCTTCACGCGCTTATTGCGGAAGCTCTTGTACAAAAGGCTGGTGGGAAAATCGCGGGTCACGCTCTGCACAAAGCGGGAAAGACGAACGCCGTCGTCGTTGGCGGTTGCGGTATATTGTTTCATAAATGTTCCTCAATTTTCAAGAGATACCTTTATAGTAATACAGCCTTGGCTGCAAGTCAACGCGGAAACGCCCCGGATCAAAACTATTTTACCGCAAAGCCTTGAGTTCCGGGCGCAAAATGGGTACTATTATAAGGAATGAATCAGAAGGAGAGTACCGCAATGGCAGAACACAAACGGCATCAGGGACACCGCCAGCGGATGCGCGAACGGGTGCAGAACTACGGTCTGGACAGTCTGGCCGAGCACGAAGCGCTGGAATATGTGCTGTACCTCACCAACGCCCAGAAGGACACCAACGGCATCGCTCACGACCTGATCGACCGCTTTGGCGATTTTGCCGCTGTGCTGGAAGCCAGCGAGGAAGAGCTGTGCACTGTGGAGGCGTAGGCCCGGCCACAGCCCGGATGCTGCATCTGCTGCCGGAGATCAGTCGCTACTATGGCCGCAGCCGTACCAGCACTACCCGCTGCATCAGAACTACGGAGCAGATGGGCAGCTATCTGATGGCGAAGTTTGCGTGGTCGGATTACGAGCGTGCAATGCTGGTCAGTCTGGACAGCCGTAAGCGGGTGCGCGCGGCGGTCTGGCTGCGGGAAGGCACCACCGACCGGGTAAGTCTGGACATCAAGGATGTGGTATCTGCGGCCATCAAGGGCGGCACTGACACGGTGGTGCTCAGCCACAACCACCCCAACGGTGCGGCCTTGCCCTCCATGGAGGATCTGGAGGCCACTGGCAATATTGCCCGGGCATTGGGCCTTGTGAACATCCATCTGCTGGATCACTTCATCCTGACCGATACGGAGTATTTCTCCATGAGGGACGCAAACCGCCTGCCGATCTATGACTTTAAAACAGGTACGCTTTTCTGGCCTTGATCTGTGAAACAACAAAAAAGTGTTTACATTATAAAACTGGTGTGCTATAATCAAACCGTAAAATACAACTGATTGTGGTTCTTTGCGCGAGGGCCGGAGAGGAGAGGGAAGATGGCAGACGAAAAATTTGAACTGGTATCCTCTTACCAGCCACCGGCGACCAGCCGCAGGCCATTGAAACACTGGTGAAAGGCGTGGAGCGGGGCGACCGCTGCCAGACCCTGCTGGGTGTTACCGGCAGCGGAAAGACCTTTACCATGGCCAATGTCATTGCAAAATGCAACCGGCCCACGCTGGTTCTGGCCCACAACAAAACGCTGGCGGCCCAGCTGTGCACCGAGTTCCGGTCGTTTTTCCCCAACAACGCGGTGGAGTATTTCGTCTCCTACTACGATTACTACCAGCCGGAAGCCTATATCCCCAGCACGGATACCTATATTGAAAAGGACAGCGCCATCAACGACGAGATCGACCGCCTGCGCCATTCGGCCACGGCGGCGCTTTCGGAGCGGCGGGATGTGATCATTGTAGCATCGGTGTCCTGCATCTACTCGCTGGGCGACCCCATCGACTACCGCAGCATGGTCATCAGCCTGCGCCCCGGCATGCAGATGGAGCGCGATGCGCTGTGCCAGAAGCTGGTCACTCTGCAATATGAGCGAAACGACGTGAATTTTGTGCGCAATAAGTTCCGTGTGCACGGCGATATCGTGGACATCTACCTTGCCTATATGAGCGAGCTTGCCATCCGTGTGGAATTTTTTGGGGACGAGATCGACCGCATCACGGAGTTCAACCCTCTCACCGGTGCCAAACAGAATGTAGTCAAGCATGTAGCCATCTTCCCGGCCAGCCACTATATCGTCAGCGCCGAGAAGAAGGCCGCAGCACTGGAAAAGATCCGCGCCGAGTGCGACGCACAGGTGAAGCAGTTCACCGCCGAGGGCAAGCTGATCGAGGCGCAGCGCATTGCCCAGCGCACCAATTACGACATTGAGATGCTTAACGAGGTGGGCATGTGCAAAGGCATCGAGAACTATTCGGCGGTGCTTTCGGGCCGTGCGCCGGGCAGTATGCCCACCACTCTGCTGGATTATTTCCCGGATGATTTTCTGCTGTTTGTGGACGAGAGCCATGTTACCCTGCCGCAGGTGCGCGCCATGTACGGCGGCGACTATGCCCGCAAAAAAACGCTGGTGGAGTACGGCTTCCGCCTGCCGTCCGCCTTCGATAACCGCCCGCTCAAGTTTGAGGAAGTGGAGTCCAAGCTGAACCAGATGATCTTCGTTTCGGCTACGCCCGGCGACTACGAGCGGCAGAACAGCACGCAGGTGCGCAGCAGGTCATCCGGCCCACCGGCCTTTTGGACCCGCTCATTTCGGTGCGCCCGGTGGAAGGCAGGTGGTGGATCTGTTGGGCGAGATCAATACCCGTATCCAGCGGCACGAGCGCGTTCTCGTGACCACCCTGACCAAGAAAATGGCCGAAGACCTGACCGACTACCTTACCGAACAGGGCATCAAAGTCAAGTATATGCACCACGAGGTGGACACCTTTGAGCGCATGGAGATCATCAAGGACCTGCGCCTTGGCTCCATTGATGTTGTGGTGGGCATCAACCTGCTGCGCGAGGGTCTTGACCTGCCGAGGTGAGCCTTGTGGCCATTCTGGATGCCGACAAAGAGGGCTTTCTGCGCAGCGAGACCAGCCTGATCCAGACCATTGGCCGCGCGGCCCGCAATGCCGAGGGCCTTGTCATCATGTACGCGGATGTCGTCACCGACAGTATGGACCGCGCCATCACTGAGACCGAGCGCCGCCGCGCCATCCAGATGGCCTACAATAAAGAACATGGCATCGTGCCAAAAACCATCGTCAAGGCCATTGCAGACAGCATCGAGATCAGCGATAAAGCGGAGAACGCTAAGCTGAACACCCGCCGCATGGGCAGGATGGAGCGGGAGGCCGCCATCGAGCGCCTGACCCGTGAGATGAAGGAAGCGGCGAAGCTGCTGGAGTTTGAGCACGCGGCCTTCCTGCGTGACCAGATCGACCGACTGCGCCGGGGCGAGAACCCGACGGTGGACTCTGCGGCAGAAACGGAGCGCAAACAGAATCATTCACAGACACAACGAAAAGGGAGAAAATACCTTGGCAAACGATAAAATCGTCATCAAAGGTGCCCGCGAGCACAACCTGAAAAATGTTAACCTGACCCTCCCGAGGGAAAAGCTGATCGTCATGACCGGCCTTTCCGGTTCGGGCAAGTCGAGCCTTGCGTTCGACACCATCTATGCCGACGGCCAGCGCCGCTATGTGGAAAGCCTTTCCAGCTACGCACGCATGTTTTTGGGCCGCATGGACAAGCCCGATGTGGACGAGATTACCGGCCTGTCACCGGCAATTTCCATCGACCAGAAAACCACCAGCCACAACCCGCGTTCCACCGTGGGCACCGTGACGGAGATCTACGATTATCTGCGACTTCTGTACGCCCGCGTGGGCGTGCCCCACTGCCCGGTGTGCGGGCGGGTGATCAGCCAGCAGACCGTGGACGAAATGGTGGACGCGGTGCTCAAACTGGACGAAGGTACGAAGTTTCAGGTGCTGGCTCCTGTGGTGCGCCAGCGCAAAGGCACCCAGCAGAAAGAGCTGGATGCTGCCCGCCGTGGTGGCTATGCTCGTGTGAAGATCGATGGCAACCTGTATGATCTTGACGAAGAGATCAAGCTGGAAAAGAACATCAAGCATACGGTGGAGATCGTGGTGGACCGCCTTGCCATGCGCAAGGGCATCCGGGGCCGTCTGGCAGATTCGCTGGAAACCGCGCTGGCGCTTACCGGCGGCATCGCCGAAGTGGACGTGATCGGCGGCGATTGTATGACCTTCAGCCAGAACTTTGCCTGCCCGGAGCACGGCATTTCCATCAGCGACCTGTCGCCGCGGCTCTTCTCCTTCAATAACCCGCTGGGAGCCTGCGAAAAGTGTACCGGCTTGGCACTTTTATGCGAGTGGACGAGGAACGCATCCTGCCCAACCGGAACCTTTCCATCCGTGAGGGTGCCATCAAGGCCAGCGGCTGGTACTATGCCGAGGGGTCTGTATCCGAAATGTATTATCTGGGTCTTGGCAAAAAGTACGGATTTACGCTGGATACGCCCATCAAAGAGATGAGCACCGAAGCTGTCAATGCGTTGCTGTACGGAACCAATGGCGAAAAAATCGAGATGCACCGCACGAATGAGTTCGGCAGCGGTGTGTATTATAACACCTTCGAGGGCATCGTGGAGAACCTTGAGCGCCGCTTCCGCGAGACCAACAGCGAGTGATGAAGGAAGAAATCGGCAGCTTCATGTCCGGCGTGGAGTGCCCGGACTGCCACGGCAAGCGCCTGAAACCCGTGGTGCTGGCTGTGACCATCGGGGATAAGAACATCAGCGATTTCTGCGAAATGTCCATCCGGGACGAGCTGAAATTCATTGCCGAGAACGAACCGAACCTGACCGAAAAGCAGAAGCAGATCGGCGGCCAGATCATGAAGGAGATCCGGAATCGCCTGCAGTTTTTGCAGAGCGTGGGTCTGGATTATCTCACGCTGGCCCGCTCAGCAGGCACTCTTTCCGGCGGCGAGAGCAGCGCATCCGCCTGACCACTCAAATCGGCAGTGCGCTTTCCGGCGTGCTCTATGTGCTGGACGAGCGTCCATCGGCTTGCATCAGCGCGATAACGACAAGCTTATTGCCACCCTGAAAAATCTCCGCGACCTCGGCAACACAGTCATTGTGGTGGAGCATGATGAAGATACCATGCGCAGCGCGGATTATATCGTGGATGTAGGCCCGGGCGCAGGCGTGCATGGCGGTGAGATCGTAGCCGCTGGCAGCGTGAAGGACATCTGCAAGGCAAAGCGCAGTATCACCGGCGATTATCTCTCCGGCCGCAAACGCATTGCCGTACCGCAGACCCGCCGCACCGGCAACGGCAATTACCTTACTGTACGGGGTGCACGGGAAAATAACCTGCGCAATATCGACGTGAAATTCCCGCTGGGAGAGTTTATTTGCGTTACCGGCATTTCCGGCTCCGGCAAGTCCAGCCTCATCAACGAAATTCTGTATAAGACGCTTGCCTGCGAGCTGAACGGTGCGCGTTCCCGCGCAGGCAAATGCGATGGGGTAGAAGGGCTGGAATTTGTGGATAAGGTCATCGGTATCGACCAGCAGCCCATTGGCCGTACGCCGCGCTCCAATCCGGCCACTTATACCGGTGTGTTCAATGATATCCGCACGGTATTCTCCCAGACACAGGATGCCAAAATGCGCGGTTACGGCCCGGGGCGTTTCAGCTTTAATGTCAAGGGCGGCCGCTGCGAAGCCTGTGAGGGCAACGGTATTCTGCAGATCGAGATGCACTTCCTGCCGGATGTGTATGTGCCCTGCGAGGTATGCAAGGGTGCGCGTTACAACCGCGAAACGCTGGAAGTGAAGTATAAGGAAAAGACTATCTCCGATGTGCTGAACATGACCGTGGAGGAAGCAGTGGTGTTCTTTTCCAACCAGCCCAAGATCGCCCGCAACTGCAGACCCTGTTGGACGTGGGTCTTGGTTATGTAACACTGGGCCAGAGCGCCACTACCCTTTCCGGTGGCGAAGCACAGCGCGTGAAGCTGGCCAATGAGTTGGCCCGCCGCAGCACTGGCAAGACCGTGTATATTCTGGACGAGCTACTACCGGCCTGCATATTGCAGATGTGCACCGCCTGATCGAGGTGCTGCAGAAGCTGGTAGATGCGGGCAACACGGTTATTGTCATCGAGCACAATCTGGATCTTATCAAGTGCGCCGACCATATCATTGACCTTGGCCCTGAAGGCGGCAGCGCAGGCGGCGAGATCGTGGCCGAAGGCACGCCGGAACAGGTGGCAGAGGTGCCAGGCAGCTTTACCGGTCAATATCTGAAACCGCTTTTGGAAAAAGACAAGCTTCTGCAAGCGAAAGAGCAAAAATGAATAAAGCGCGTACTTTCGCAAAAATCAGACTTTTTACGAAAAAGCAAAGAAAATTGTAAAAATCTGTTGACAAAACTGCTGTATCTGAGTATAATATTTCATGTCGCCACGCTTCGGTAGGGAAGCGGCGGTCGATATCCGGGTGTAGCGCAGTTTGGTAGCGCGCTTGAATGGGGTTCAAGAGGCCGTGAGTTCGATTCTCGCCACTCGGACCAAACAAAAATAATCCGAACTTGTTTCCAATAGGAGATGGGTTCGGATTATTTGTTTTCTTCGGAAAATTAGCGTTTGCGAAGCAATGAAAGCCCCAGAGGGGCTTTTAAGCGACAGAACGGTCTGCGTTAGCAGATGGAGGGCCTTGCCCCGACAAGTTCCATGCAGGTGTCCGTGGAAGATGAAATCCGAAATCATAGATTGACCGACATAAGCTACGACATGATTTCAGGAGGAAACGAACATGAAGTACGATGCAAGTGCTTGTCATTTCAACATGGACACCGTGTGCGTGGAACTGCTGCTCCGGGATGGAAGAAAAATTTCCATCGACTGCACCGGGGTCGAGGATGCGTTGAATGTGACCATGGCGCAGAGGTCGGAGTTGGATTATCTCATCTGCAATGATCCACTGGGTTATGCGGATTTGATTCTGAATGGTGATCCGGAGGAATATTTGAAAAACGTAACCGGGAGCCATGGGTTAGAAGATTAAGAAAATGCCGTTCCAAAAGCAACTGGAACGGCATTTCTTATTTTTCGCCATTCGGAATCTTCTGTCCCCGAAGCTCCTGCCGGATGGCACGAAACTGCTCCGGCACATCCGCATCGGCCATCGCACCGGGGACATCCACTGTCCCAGCGGCTTTGGCGGCTTCATAGAACCAGCATTTATACTCCACGGTCTCCAGCGTATGCTGTAACTGCTGGATCTGCTGGGTGAGTACCTCCCGCTGATGCCGGAACATTTCCAGCCGGGTGTCAATGGTGCCGTCTCCCTGCATGGAAAGCTCAATATACTGCCGGATATCCTTGATGGACATTCCGGCTTTTTTCATGCAGCGGATGACCTGCAGCCACTCGAAGTCGTTTTCCCGGAACATCCGAATGCCGCCGGAGGAACGCTCCACAAAGGGAAGTAACCCTTCTTTGTCGTAGTAGCGCAGGGTGGAGGCAGGTACGCCCAGCTTTTGTGCCATTTCGCCTACAGTATAGATCATCTGAAACCTCCGTTTTTTCAAAAAGCCCTTGACTTAAAGTGCGCTTTAAGTTGTATGATAAAATCAAACTTTATCAACATCATAATGCGGATGCACTCCGCTGTCAAGGAGGTTCCTATGAGCAAGAAGGTATTGATTTTGTCTGGCAGTCCCCGGAAGGGCGGTAACTCTGATATTCTATGCGATGAATTTCTGCGTGGAGCACAGGATGCCGGGCACAAAGCAGAAAAGATCCGGGTCGCTGAGAAAAAGGTGGCTCCCTGTTCCGGCTGCTACTACTGCAGCACCCACGGCGGAGCCTGCGTCCACAAGGATGATATGGCAGACATCCTGCAAAAGATGATCGATGCCGATGTCATTGTGCTGGCAAGCCCGGTATACTTCTACTCCATCAGTGCCCAGTTGAAGGCAGTGATCGACCGTACCGTGGCACGGTGGCTTGAGGTCAAAGACAAGGAATTTTACTATATCACCACCATGGCAGACGAGGAAAAAGCCTCTGCGGACACTACGCTGGCCTGCTTCCGGGGCTATGCAGACTGCGTGGAAGGTGCCGCGGAAAAGGGAGTCCTTGTAGCATGTGGCGTTTACGAGCCGGGTGCAGTGTGCGGTACGCCTGCCATGGCACAGGCTTACGAGATGGGGAGGAACGTATAATGGCAGTAAAACAGACAGCAGGGCGGGATGCTCTGGGCGAATTTGCGCCAAAATTTGCGGAACTTAACGATGAGGTACTATTCGGGCAGGTGTGGAGCCGAGAGGATAAACTCTCCCTCCGGGACCGCAGCCTTGTGACGGTGGTGGCACTGATGGCGCAGGGACTGACGGACTCCTCGTTTCGGTATCACCTGACGGCAGCGAAAAACAACGGTATTACCCGGACTGAGATTGCAGAGATCCTGACCCATGCGGCGTTTTATGTAGGTTGGCCCAAGGCGTGGGCGGCTTTCCGCATGGCCAAGGAAGTCTGGGCAGAGGACGCTGCAGAGGATGCCAAGGCAAAGCACCAGAGTGAAATGGTGTTCCCCATCGGTGCATCCAACGACGGTTTTGCACAATATTTCAGCGGAAAAAGCTATCTGGCACCCTTGTCCACCGCACAGGTTGGCATTTACAACGTCACCTTTGAGCCGGGCTGCCGGAACAACTGGCACATCCATCATGCCGCAAAGGGTGGCGGGCAGATCCTTATCTGCGTGGCAGGCCGGGGCTACTATCAGGAATGGGGCAAGGCGCCGCTGGAGCTGCATCCGGGCGATGTGGTGAACATTCCCCCGGAGGTCAAGCACTGGCACGGTGCTGCACCCGATTGCTGGTTCTCTCATCTGGCAGTGGAAGTGCCCGGTGAGGGCACCTCTAACGAGTGGTGCGAGCCGGTGCCGGAAGAAACCTATAAGGAGTTGCGGTGATGCGTTTTGGCGTACACCCAACCATGATGAAACAAAAATAGGGTGCGCCCTGCGGACGCACCCTGAAAAATCCACATACGACAGAGATATGTACAACAGGGCGTTCCCCGTCGGGAACGCCCTGTTTCTCTTTGCTGGTAGTGTGATGAGCCTGTTCTGCCTGCCATAGGCAAGCTCGCGTTTGCGCAGCAACAAAAGCCCCAGTGGGGCTTTTGAGCGACCGAACGGTCTTGCGTTAGCAAGATGGAGGGCCTCCGCCCCGACAAGTGACCGCTGCCCTTCCTCGCTGTTCCAGCAGGCAAGGATGGCCGGG
>ENA-OQAS01001310-OQAS01001310.1-human-gut-metagenome-genome-assembly--contig:-NODE-1310-length-11873-cov-1.949174_pt1 | contig 11873 bp, 14 predicted proteins | sample MGYA00242733_ERZ504523 | MGnify/ENA primary metagenome ERZ504523 (study PRJEB26092, sample SAMD00036239) | human gut metagenome | host: Homo sapiens | study: EMG produced TPA metagenomics assembly of... | reverse complement strand
TTCCGATAGCCGTAGGGCGAATTGATTTTGACAGACGAGAGCGGATAGCATACGCTGAGATAGCATGCTACCTGCTCTTTCTTTTTGATGTCCGTACTTGACAAAGCAACCTTGTCGGGTACGGACTTTTCGTTTTCAGAGGTGATGCTTTCGGGTGTCGCCTCTGTTTCGTTTGTCGTTTGAGATGGATTTTCCACAACGACTTTATAGCGATTGCCCGGACAGGAAATCGTGTTGAACTGCGCTTTCATATGTTTCCCGGACAATAGCAAAAGAAGGGTTATAAGGATTCGTGTTTTACTCATAGATGCAAATGTAGGAACAGTTTTCCGTCCACGCCAAAAGATGTTTTGATTTACGATTAAAATATAACATTAAATAAGTTCAGAGTATGATTATCATACTATAATCATACTTAAAACATAAATAAACACAAATAATCCGGCTATTTGAAGCAATAAAAATTGAAGTATGAATAATAGTATATACCTTTGCCAAAGTATAATTAAAATATCATATCAAAATATGAAACAAGTACGATTTGAATTTGAGGAACTGCCATACGACACCCTGTCGCAGTTCGGACTTACCCAAGAAATGATTGAAGACCTGCCATGCAGACCTTGGAGCAATCAGTCACGGCAAACACTCTCCCGTACTGCCCATCAAGGTAAACGATGAGAACGGAAACACCGTTACCGATCGAAGCCGTTTCGCTTTCGTGCGCAAGGAAAACGGAGAAGCCGATGTGATATTCTTCCCGGTATTGAAGAAATCGCCTTTGGAGAAATACAACGAGGAGCAGAAAAAGCAGCTCCAATCCGGAAAGACCATCCTTGCAGACTCCGTAACGGCGGACGGCCGCAAGACCAAGGTATTCGTGCAGATCGACACCGAGACCAACCAGGTCATGTCCGTTCCCACACAGGTCATCGCCCGCAACCTTCAGGTATTGGCAGAGGAACTGAAACTCAGCAATGCCGAAATCAAGGTGATGCAGCAAGGAGAACCTTTGACCTTCGTGATGGAAGACGAACCGGTTACGGTCGGCATAGACCTGAACGAGAAGAACGGCATCCGCTTCTGCCAGGGGGACTGCCAGAAATGGAGCGAGCACACCAAAAGAGAATGGGACAAATACACTTTCGGCTGTTACGGCTGTTGGGTCATGGACGATGACGGATGTCTTGACTATGTACCCGAAGAACAGTACACGGAAGAACTCTGGAACGAACAGAAAAAGAGTGCCCAGCGCAATATGGGCGCAGGACTTCACAAATAACCTTCAATCCTTATGATTATGGCACAAAACGCATTTTACCCCGAAGACGTTCTCATCGAGAAGATGGAGAGCGGAGAATACGGCTGGCTGGATTATGTCAACCACTTTTCTGCCGAATGGCAGGATGAACTGGCGGAATACTGCACGGAACGCGCATTGGAAATCAACGATGCCTCTGCCGAGCAGTTCGTCCATTACAAAAGCGAACAATTAGAAGCCGCCATGGAGAGCGGTGAAGCATAGAAATTATGGCTATACGAACCCATACAAATCCAAGGATAGCGGACTTGCAACCTGAAATGCGTGACCTGTTGATGCGCAACGGTATGCAAGCCCACATCGTGCCTGCCGGAGAGGGCTACCAGTTGGTAGTACAAGGGCACGACTCTCCGCTCTTACGATACCCCATCAGCAAGCAGCAGTTTTCAGCTCTTACCGACTGGGGTACGAACCATGCCAACAAAAAGGCATACAACACCTTTACGGAGATAGTAAAGGATGACTTTGACCTGCCACGCAACTTCGTCCATGCCGTAATGCCAACGGCAGGGTGGCTATGGGACTGCACGGTACCGTATCGGCATCGGGGAATACGCAGTCGGCAGATATGGGATGCCGCCTCCATTCTTGGGATGGACACCCCGACAGCAGGAAGGTACCACCTCCGCAGAGTGGGCGGCCGGCTTTTCTATGCTGGACGCCATGGTGGCAGAACGTCCCGGCGGACGCATGAAACCCGGAGAACTCCAGTCGGGCGGTTACGGATTCTATTACAAAGGCCATCCACAACAACCGGCACAACCCGTCCGCCAAGACGTGTTGCAGGAGCTGCAAGCCGTCATCACCCCGATGGTAGGCAAGCCCAGAAGCGAAGAACCTGCAAAGCCCTACAAGGAGCTGATTACCTCCCCTGTCTATTTCTCTAATGAGAAGTGGCAGGAATGCCTGTCCTCACACGGCATACTCGTAGACAAAGAAGAAAAGACCCTGACCATACAATCGGAACAAATCCATGCTGATATGGTCTATGACATCACAGATGCGGAATTATCCGCACTGACCTCCAATTCCATCGAAGAGCACCCGATAGAGCGACGATTGGAGCTGTTGAACACGGTTATTCAGGAAGACTTCGCCGATAAGATCACGATGGATTCCCTGAATCATACCGAGCGCATCGGTATCACCTTGCATCCCGAAGTAGAGCAAGATTTGGCGGCACGCCAACAGCAGGAACAGGAAATACTCCTGCCCTTGGAAGCTGATAACGGACTTGCACCATATTCAAACGAACAGGCCATATTGCAAGAAGATGAATCCATTATCAGAGAGCCACAGGAAGGGGCTTTGATTGACGGACGAGACTTGCCGTATCTCCATGAAAGCAAGGGATGGTATCGGGAAGGAGAACACGGACGGGAGGTGGAAGTGGAAGCGATTGCCGTACAGTCGGCAGAAGCGGAAGGCAAATACAGGATGACCGCCATTATCAATGGAGAAGCCATCACCCAAGAAATCAGCCAAAAGCAGTACGACAAGTTCCTGGCAGTGGATGACTACCACCGCATGAAGCTCTTCTCAAAAGTGTTCAACGAGGTAGATATGAAGACACGCCCGGAGATGCGGAGTAACTTGGGTGCAAAGATATTCGCAGCCCTTGCCGCAGGAACAGTCGTGGCTTCCGACCTTGTCCACGGCATTCACCACCACCCCTGCCCGGAATTATACGGCGAGCATTTCTGTCATGCGCCCCGTCCCTATTTCAAGCCCGGAGTGGATTCACCGAGGGATGTAGCCGCGCGGAACTTCGAGGCACAGATGAACCAAGAAATAGCGGAGATACGAAGAGGATTTTAACTAATATGATACACAGATGGCAAACGGAGAACTGACATACGATGACTTCCTGCAACGCTTGGACATACAGGACGTACTGGTGGATGCAGGCTATCACCTGAACAAGCGTGACGGCCTGCGTTATCCGTCCTATATCCGCACGGACAGCAATGGCACACGCATCCGTGGAGACAAGTTTATCGTGACCGGAGGTGGCAAATGTTGCTTCCAGCCCCCACAGCAAAAGCTCTACAACATCATCTCCTTTATCAAGTCGTTCCCCGAAAAGTTTGCGGAACACAGAAACGGCGTGTCTCCCGACAGGTTGGTCAACCTTGTCTGTAACCGACTGTTGAACCACCCCATCGAAAACAGACCAATCTGTATCATCCAACCCAAGCAGCACAGCCGCCCGTTCAGTCTCCAAGATTACGACATACACCATTTTGACGTAAACGACCGGGAGACCCACAAGCGTTTCTATCCCTACTTCAAGAACCGTGGCATTGACATCTTCACGCAACGTGCTTTTGCCGGCCATTTTTTCTTAGCCACCAAACACAGGACAGACGGTCTGTCATACGCCAACCTCGCCTTCCCGTTGGTATTGCCCAAAGAACCAGACAAGTTGTCGGTTAGAAGAACGTGGACGTCCCAAGATGGACGGCAGCGGCAGCTACAAGGGCAAAGCCGAGGCAGCAACAGCAGCGAAGGCTTGTGGATAGCCAATTTCAGCGGAGAACCTTTGCATCAAGCCGGAGGTGTCGCCTGGTTTGAAAGCGGCTACGATGCGATGGCATTCCACCAACTGCACCGTGACACCTTCCGTGACAATCCCGAACTTTCCAAGAAAAGCGTGTTTGTCTCCACCGGCGGCACGCCCACCGATATGCAGATACGGGGAATGCTCTCCGCCACCCCGAATGTGAACCACTACCTGTGTTTCGACAACGACAGTGCCGGGCGCGAGTTTGTAAATAAATTCCGGCTCATCGCAAAATCCATGCACATCAATCCGGAACAGATAAGAGAAATCCCCTTGATGCCCTGTTACAAGGACTGGAACGATGCCCTGCTTGGCAAGACGAGCGAGGAATACCTTGACAGCATCAAAGATGCGGTTATTCCTTTGAGTGCGCCACTCGGTACAAAAGGAAGCACAGCCGGCGAAGAAGAAGTAAACGAACAATCCACCATCCACAGATAAGAGCCATGCAGAACAGACAGCTATACAGAGACATTTCGCTTCGTCCGAAAACCACGCAGTTCTTCATTGATGAGCTGCCTTTGTTGTTTGTGGCTATAACAGGCTTGGTCTATGGCGGTATGGATGACGCGCCCCTTGGCTCTATCGCCACCCTCTTTGCCGTGCTTCTTTCCCTCTACTTGGCCTACCAGCTCATCTATCTGAAACGGATACGCTACCACATCGGGAGCGAACAACTGACGGCAGCGCATGGCGTGTTCCAACGCAGCACAGGTTATATCGAACTGTACCGAGTAGTGGATTTTCACGAACACCAGACCCTGTTACAACAGATTTTCGGACTGAAAACGGTAACGGTACTCTCTATGGACAGGACCACACCCAAGCTGGCTCTGATTGGCTTGCCCAAACAGACAGCCATCGTGGAACTTATCAGGGAACGTGTTGAGTTTAACAAAAAAAGAAAAGGCATCTATGAGATCACCAATCATTAAAATACTGGTTCTGCCACTCGTCCTGTTGCTGACCCACACGGCAAAGGCGCAGATTGTAACTGCCAACCCTTTGGAGTACGTGGCATTGGCAGAAGGCAACGAGCTGATTCTCGCCAAGGTCAGAGACCAGATTGACGGTCAGAAAAAGACCGCCCTTTTGCAGAACACCATTGCCGCAGAGTTCGAGCAGATGCGCCAGTGGGAAAAGAAATACAACAGCTATCTCAAAACAGCAAGCGGATTCGCCTCTTCCATCAAAGCCTGCACCCATCTGTACAATGACGGCGTGAGGATTTTCATCACACTGGGCAAGTTGAAGAATGCCGTAAGCGACAATCCGCAAGGCATTGTGGCTTCCATTAGCATGAACAATCTCTATATAGAGACAGCGACCGAACTTGTAACCGTATTCTCCCTACTCCGTGATGCCGTGGCCAAGGGCGGCAAGGAGAATATGCTCACGGGAGCGGAACGTAGCCAGACCTTATGGGCATTGAACGACCAGCTTTCCGCATTTCAGAAAAAGCTCAATCTGCTCTACCTGAGCATCCGCACCTACACGATGACCGATGTATGGAACAATGCCACCGCAGGGATGTTGGACCGGAACAACGGAGAAATCGCACAGATAGCGATGCGAAGATGGCGCAGGGCGGCTACAATCAGATAAAAACAGAGAGAATACAATGAGACGGACAATCTTCATAACAATCCTCCTGATGTGTATGGGCATAAAAGTCCACGCACAGTTAGACCCTACCCTTACCGGAATGGTTCTCATATACACCGAAAAGGCAAAGAAGACCTTGAAGAACCAGGAGAAAGTCATGCTGCTCCAAACCACCGGCCACATCTGGACAAAGGAAGAGGTGGAAGCCGTCACCGACTTGCAGAGGGAGTTCAACGACTATCTGGATTCGTTCCGTTCGGTTGTCAGCTATGCCGCCCAGATATACGGCTTCTACCACGAGATAACGCACTTGACGGAGAATATGGGCGAGTTCACCGGGCAACTCAAAAACTCTCCGACAAACGCCTTGGCGGTTGCATTGTCCACAAACCGGAATAAAATATACCGAGAATTGATATACAATTCCATAGAGATAATCAACGATATACGGACGGTTTGCCTGTCGGACAACAAGATGACGGAGAAAGAACGGATGGAAATCGTGTTCGGCATCCGCCCCAAGCTGCAACTGATGAACAAGAAACTGCAACGGCTGTCGATTGCGGTCAAGTACACCTCCATGGGCGATATATGGGCAGAAATCAGCGAAGAGGCACGCCCGAAAGCCAACAAGGTGGAAATCGCCCGTTCTGCCATAAGACGGTGGAAACGGAGCGGCAAAGCCGGAGCTTATTAGAATAACGAATAAAACATAAGAATATGGGATTTTGGAGTTCATTATTAAAAACCGGCGGTAAAGCCATATCATACGGTGGCAAGGCAACTGTCGCTACCGGGAAAAGTGTAGGCAACGCTGTGCTGCACCCCTCACAGACACTGCGTGGAGCAGGAAGTGCGTTGAAGACAGCCACCGTCGGAGGTGCTGTCGGTTATGTCGGTTGGGAGAAACTGACCACGGACAAGAGCGTGGTGCGTATCGTGAGCGATGCCGTCATAGGCGAGGAAGCCACCAATGCCATCAGCGGTACAGCCAAGTCAGCCGGGGACAAAGTAAGCCAGCTTACCGACAAGGCAGAGCAGACCATGGCCAATGTAAACCAGGCGACAAGCAACCTCTCATCCACTCTCAACGGAGCATCCAACTTCTTGGGTAATGTTTCCAATGGGAACGGCGGCAATATGTTGGGTAACTTCTTCAGCAACCTTGCAAACGGCAAGGTATCGGGAATGAGCATTGCCGGACTGATTGCCGGAGCGTTTTTGGTATTCGGCCGTTTCGGATGGCTCGGCAAGATTGCCGGTGCCTTCCTGATGATGATGACCATCGGCAATCACGCCAACCTGCTGCAAGAAACCAGAGTCGCCAACGCACCCCGACAGACACCCTCCCAACAGGAAGAACAGACCCATAGCGGAGGAATGAGAAGATAACATCCACGAAAACAATATTGCAACAACAATGAAATATACGGAAGAAATGATTTTACATTCCCCAAGCGGCTACTGTATGCCCTTCGAGGAAGATAAGAACAAAGAAGTAACCTTGTCAAAGGGCTATGGCGAACAGAAAGATGCCGTAACCGGAGAAACTTTCTTTAATCACGGCATAGACTTTAATGCCAGCCACCGCCCTTTGGCGGCAGTAGCAAGCGGTGTCGTATCGAGCATCGGTACGGACAAGGAACGTGGCGTGTATATTGTCATACGCTACGGTAAATACGAAGTGACCTATGCACATCTTGCCAATATATTCATACGTTTCGGTCAAAAGGTAAAGGCCGGTCAGACGGTAGCATCAGTGGAAGCGACCTTCACATGGAAGTGGCGTTTGACGGAGAAGAACTGAATCCGATAGAGTTCCTGACCATGCTCTACGGCAATATCCAGGCATTACGCAAAGCCGGGCACGAAGCCACCCACGAATTTATCCAATTTGACGGTGAGATGAAGACAAGATACGACCGTGACAAGGAAGAAATCGAGGAACTGATGATCCGTTTCCTGCCGGTCTATATGGAAGACCTGTTCCGTGGAGCGTACACCGTACCCGAATACACCGAGCAATCGCTGCGGAACGTGTTTGCAGTGGGTGCCACCAAAAATTATTTCTTTGAGACTATGCCGAGCATGGCAAATCCTCTTGGTATCGGTAGCCGTGCCCTGCCGTTGGCAAGCAAGGTACAGAATCTCCTGATAGCCGATTTCCTGAATTACCTCGCACTCAGGCACAATGTCTATCTCTCCACCATGATGAAGAATTAAAAAAAACTTCAATCCGAGGCCATAGCGAGCAGTGGAATCATTGACCCTTTGGAAGAATTGGAGATTGATGTGCAGAGTTTTGACATTCCGAGAGTCGTGTCCGTCTATCCCGACCGTGCCGGAGTCCGATGGTGGACAAAGGCCTGGTTCAACAACCGGGAGGAAGGCGAACTTTCAGTAGAGATAGACCGGAACAATGCCATCCGTTTCATTCAGGACAGGATAGAAAAGGATGAATGGTTAGAGGAGTTCTTTCCCAAACAGATGGAGATATACCATAACGCCATAGAGCAGACCAAAGAACAGCTTTTGAACCAATTGAATTATTAGGATATGGGCGAAATCAGACATACAGAGCGTTTTGCAGAGATAGAAAGGATATTCGGTGACTACTTCAATTGCCACCTTGCCCCTGTCATGCGTGACACGCAAAGCTATCTCAACCGCAAGCAGGTGGAAGAAATGGCGGAATACTCTACCAGTGCAGCCGGTATTCTCAGTTCGATGGCAGCCGCCAACAATCCGATGATCGATCCGTACCAGACACTGAAAATAACAGGCGAATGGAACTCCAAGACTACGGAAGACTATTTGGCGATGGTCAAGGACAAAATTTCCGGCAACAAGGATATGCAGACCGACCTGGCGATGATGGCCGGCGAATGGCGTTCCGCTGTAATCGGAGAAATCGGCAGGGATCGTTATGACACATTATCCGGACAATTAGGATGCGACCTTGCCTACGCCTACACGGATTACCGCATGGAACAACTGATGATAGACAGGTTGGTCAAGGAACGTATGCCCAAGTCATCGGCAGACTACATCATCCGCAAAGCCGCACAGAATACGCTGTTAGGCTTGTCAGCGACACTGGGCCAATCACCGCTTGCCGCCGAGATCGAGCAACGTGGCGAAGCGGCCTACAAGCCTTCCAAATTAGAAAAAGGGACAAGCCGTGTCATCGGTGCAGGGATTGACGCCCTCTCTTTAGGCGGTGTGGGCAGTTGGACGAGCTTCGCAAAGTTTGTCGGAGTGGATCTGGCTTTTTCCGCATTGACACCTTCCCAAGACAATAAAGGAAACGGGCAATCGGTGGAGGATTGTATCAGTAAAGGCGTGTTTGGAAGCGAAGCCAACGTCTTTGCGGATTTCCGCAAACAAGCCAGGAGCATACAGAAGGACGAGAATCCGTACATCATGCTACCAACGAGCGACTGGCCAAGAAGATTCCCATTGAAACTTTTGATTTTACGAAATGGATGAGTGAGCATACGATAACAAGCAAACCCATGTGGAGTTTGGCTGACGAAAAGAAAAACGAGGAACGGTATAAGAATGTACCTTTGGTGATTATGCCGGAATACCGGGAAGCCTATCTAAATAGTTTAGAACAGAAGCAAAATAAGGGAAGTGAAGAATCTGCATCTACCGAAATAGCAAAACAGGAAGTTCAAAACACTACCGAGCAAGCTGTTACTCAACAAATAGAGGAAGTGAAATGTCGGGACAATCGCATTCGGAGGCAATTACGCAAGAAGAACAAGGACAACAAACGGTACAATCCGACACCCGTACCAACGAAAACGGCTGGAACGGACTGTTCTCCTCCTTGGGATTGAACGGCATGGGTGATATAGGCAGAAACTTAAGCTATGTACTCTCCATGCTGCCCGACATCCTGGTAGGGATGTTTACAGGCAGGACGAAATCTTTGGATATAGGAGACAACATCGTACCTATGGCAAGCGTCTTAGCCGGCTTGTTTGTCAAGAACCCCGTCCTAAAAATGCTGATGATTGGATTGGGCGGTGCCAACCTGTTGAACAAGGCAGGACATGAAGCCATTGACTGGAAACGGAATGAGGGTAACAGCAGGCCTGTATCGGAAAACAGACCTGTACAATACCGAAGCTATCCGGATGAACCGCTCAATCCGCGCATCTCCAATCCGATATTGAAAGGCAACAACCTGATAGCGACAATAGACCGTGTACCCTGTACCATCCAGCTACCCGAAAAGGTAACAGCCGCGTACCACGCAGGAGCCTTGCCTCTCAACACCCTTGCCAACGCCATTCTCGCCAAGAGCGACCAGACCAGGGCGATGATGGAGCGCAACTTTGAGAATGGAGAACGGGAGACCATTATAAGAACCAGAGGAATACAATAAAAGACAAACATATATGAAAGAGAAATCACAGTTTGAGAAAAACGCTGCGGACAAGCAGGTCGAATTGCTTTCCGAAGCATTGAACGGTGCGGTCAGTGCCGGCGGTCATTGGCTCAACGCCACGGGCAAGGGATATCCGAAGTTTTATCCGAAAGGAGTTGCGGTCAGTCCGTTCAACGCCCTGTTCATGGCATTGCATTCAGACAAGACCGGAAGCAAGACCAACCTCTTCACCTTATACAGCGAAGCCAAGGCACGGGGAGAGTCTGTCCGTGAACACGAGAAAGGTGTGCCCTTCCTGTTCTACAATTGGAACAAGTATGTAAACCGGAACAATCCCAACGACATCATTTCAAGAAACGACTACCAACAACTGCCTCCTGAAGAGAGGAACCGGTACAAGGGCATACACAACAGGGAGATTCGCACACTGTTCACCATAAACCAGACCCTGCTGCCCCTTGTTGACAAGAATGTATATGAGACCCTTGTGCAGAAGCACGGCAACAGCGTGGAGCAGGGATTCGGCGAAAAGGAGCTGCGTGAATTGCGCCCCCGCTTCAATGCCTTTGTGCAAGCCATTTCCAAAAACATGGTGCCCGTCCGCACGGACGGAAGCGGCGTGGCACATTACGACAGTCAAAAGGATGCGGTTTACATTCCCCGTCAAAAGGATTTTGAACATTATACCGACTATGCACAAGAGACCTTGCGGCAAATCATAGCGGCTACCGGACACCAGCAACGCCTTGCCCGTGAAGGCATGGTGATGAAAAACGGAGTGCCACCCACCGAGGATGCCGTCAAGCAGGAACATCTTATCTCCGAAATCGCTTCGGGTATCAAGATGCTGGAAATGGGACTGCCTGCACGCCTGTCGGATGAGAATATCAAGATGGTGGACTACTGGAACCGGGAACTCAAAGAGAATCCCAACCTGATTGATGCCATCGAGAGCGATGTGAACAATGCCTTGGAGGTCATACGCAAGGCGGAACGAGGCGAGAAAATCGAATATGCACCTTCGTAACCACCGGCAGACCGAGCGGATGCAGGAGCAGATGCCCAAGCATTTCTTTGTGGCTGACGAGATAAAGAAACACCCCGACAAGGATAACAAGACCATCGTGTTGGTCATAGACCGACAGGGAAAGAGTGCCGATGTCATCTTGCCTGCCGGCGCATCCCTGGAGGTGAACAACGAGATAAAGGGTATGAACAAACAGCGCATACAGTCTGCCCTGCAGAAAAGCGGCATAGAGCATGTCCGCTTCTACAATCCAGACGGAGCATTGGGGTATCGTCCCGACGACCGCTATTTTGCCGAGAAGCAGATTGAGGTGGCAAGATTGAAGAGCTGGACTTTGGAAACGCTCTCCACCATCGACGCCCATCCTGCGGTAAAGCAAGCCTATGACCTTGGCTTTGAGCAAATCCAGATGGTGCAGGACGACAAGAACCGTTGGGCATTGTATATAAAACCCGAAGGCAAGTCTGGTTACAGCATCTATCCCGACAAGGATGACCTGAACCGTTTCTTCACCACTCTCAAGCAGTCGTTGGATAACATCGACAAGGTACGTGGCGAACTGGCGAAGAAATACTATGCCTTGGCGGAGAGCAAACCCGAACTGAAGGTGGATCTGTTCCACACATCGGACGAGCGCATCGACCTGAACCGCATCCAGCGTGTGGCCGTGTTCAAGACCAAGAACGGTGCGATACTCTGCGCTCCCACCATAGACAATCAGAAGCCACAGCCCCGAAGTGTCACGCCACAACAATGGCAACGGATGTGGCTTGCCGAAGACCGGAACAGCTTCAAGCAGCATTTGGCTGCAACACTCTTTGCGGATCTGCTGAACAAGAGCCAATCACAGGAGCAGACCTCTTCCGAGAAACAGGAAGAAGAGGTGGAGGCAAAAGTCGGCCGGAAAGAGGAAATCAAGCCTGAACAGCCTAAAGAGGAAGTCGAGGAACAGGAAGAG
>ENA-OQAS01001309-OQAS01001309.1-human-gut-metagenome-genome-assembly--contig:-NODE-1309-length-11873-cov-2.309467_pt1 | contig 11873 bp, 12 predicted proteins | sample MGYA00242733_ERZ504523 | MGnify/ENA primary metagenome ERZ504523 (study PRJEB26092, sample SAMD00036239) | human gut metagenome | host: Homo sapiens | study: EMG produced TPA metagenomics assembly of... | reverse complement strand
GATATATTTATAGGAAAGAGAATAGATGGCACAAAACCGGAATTCTTCGGGCTTGATAAACTGCATTATGGAAATACTGCTGATGGAGATAAGGCACAGGCAGATTTTAGCAATGTTATTAAGAAGAATTATAACTGGTTAAGAGATGCAGCATCAGCAGTTAATAAGTTTATAAGATAATGCACGAGAGGGGAATATGAAAAGGTTTATTAAAATTGTCACTGATATTTTGTTGGTGATTGTGTTGGTTATAGCGGCAGTTCTATATATTCCAAGGCTTATGGGACTTAAGACTTATAAGGTGCTGTCGGGAAGTATGGAGCCTGAATATCACGTTGGAAGTGTTGTATATGTGGAGAAATCATCAATTGATGATATTGAGGTGGGTGATGTTATTACATTTTATATTAATGATAATACAGTCGTCACCCACAGGGTTATTGATAAAGATAATGACACAGAGAGCTTTCACACCAAAGGTGATGCGAATGAGACTGAAGATGGCGGAAGTGTAGCTTATGATAAGGTTGTGGGGAAAGTGGTATTAAATGTGCCGTATCTTGGATACATTTTAAGATAGAGAGAGCCTTATAGCTATTAAGCTTCTTGATAGTTATACAGTAATATTATGAATGGTTTACAGGTTAAAAATTTATAAAGTCCATATGAGGTAATAATTAAAAAAAATAACTGGAAGGAAGTCAGAAGTATATGGGAAAGTTAAAAAAGACTGCACTGGCGGCTGGGATAACTGTATTACTTATGGGTGCTGCTGCCGGGACTACTTATGCCCTGCTTAATACAAGGACAGTGACAGTGGCTAACCAGTTCGCAGGTGCGGCGGTTAATATAGGTGTAGTTGAGCACTTCAATGATGATAATATAATAATATATGAAGATATGGGTGAACAGCTTACGGATAATATTAATGGTGTTTATGATAGAATTAGAGACGACAATACTACGAGAACCAAGGAAATAGCTGTAAAGAATATTGATTCGGATGAGTATCCAACAACTGATACTTATGTGAGAGTAAGGTTAGTACCTATGATTGTATATGATGACAGTAAGGAAAATATTAAGGCAGGAATTGCAGGAAATATAGCCGCTGTTGATATGAGGGGCAAGGTCAGTTATTCGTATGCCAATGAGTTAAAGAGTAAAGCTGATGTTGATAAAGCTATGAAGGATAATGAAGATTTAACCGGAAGCTGGTTCTATATGGATAATTCTTCATCTGACGATAATGAGAGATATTATTATTATAGTGTGCCGGTTGCACCGGGGGATATGACATCACGTTTGATTAATAAGGTAACATATACAGGTGATATTCCAGAAAATGCACATTTTGAATTAAAGGTACTTGCAGAGGGGGTGTCTTCTAAGCAGGAAGACAGCAGGGCAGACTGGGGCTTATAGTTATGCAGTTTAATGCTGATATTATTGATTATATTATAGCAATGTAATATTATTCTATATTTGAAATATAAATATATAGTAAATACTACAGGGACTAAGGTACAGATATAGTACTTTAGTCCCTAATTATTCATACTTTTTTCATAAACTTCTATTGCCTTGTATAAAGGTATATTGTATAATGCAGTTTATGTTTGGAACTTATAATATTTAATTGAGAGCTAATAAAGATTAAGAAGGTAGTATAATGGTTAATAAAGATCTTAAGAAAAACAGTAAGATAAGAACAGTAAATATGATGATACAGAGTGCATTGATTATTATACTTATTGTATTGGTTGCTAATATGATGGTAGAGATTAAAAATCTTCAGGGAACTGCAAGAGTAATTAATTATGCAGGACTTGTGAGATGTGCAACACAGAGGCAGTTAAGCTTGAGGTTATCGGTAATTCCGATGATGAGCTAATAGAATATCTTGATGATGTCCTTGCAGATTTGAAGTATGAAGATGGTGAGTATAATCTTGTAAGCTTACGCGATACAGACTACCAGAAGAAGCTTGATATACAGATTGATTACTGGGGTAAGCTTAAGAATGAGATTAATAATGTAAGGGAAAACGGAGTTGATAATTCAGATATTGTTGATATGAGTGAGATGTATTTTTCGCTTGCAGACCAGACAGTATCTGCGGCAGAAAGATATTCAGAGGATATAGCCGACAATATCCATTTTATAGAGACAATTACAGTTATTGATATGGCAGGGCTGCTTTTACTTATAATTATTCAGATGATACAGGCAATTATAATTGTAAGAAAGAATAAAGTGCTTGAACAGAAAGCATATCTGGATGCTCATACAGGACTTCCTAATAAGAGCAGATGTGAAGAGGTATTCCACGATTTAAGATTTCTTGACAGGAATGTTGCTTGTATAATGTTTGACCTTAATAATCTGAAGATTGCAAATGACACATTAGGACATTCTGTTGGTGACCAGTTGATTGTTAATTTTGCTAATATATTAAGAAATGTCATACCATCAAAGGAATTTGTTGGAAGATATGGCGGAGATGAGTTTGTTGCAGTTATCAGGGATATGCCTAAGGAAGATGTTATAGGCGTGCTTGAAAAGTTAAAGGAAAAGGTTGAGGATTTTAACGACCACGGAAAGAATATTAAGATAAGTTATGCGTATGGCTGGGCATTTTCTGATGATTATACAGAATGTACGCTTAGAACATTGTTTGACAGGGCTGATAAGCATATGTACGAGAATAAACGCCTTGTAAAATTAGCACAACAATAAAATATTAATTTATACAAAATTAATAAAAATGTAATAAAATATTATAAATAATAGAAATATGTCGAATAATGTGATAATATATACAAGTATTATACAATTTTATATTATATTGAATGGGAGATGGATGTAATATGGGTGCTGAGATGAGAAAAGCAAGGAGAACAGATATAGATGTAACGGTATCACTTAATCAGCTAGGGGTAAATGCCGCAGATCGTATTCAAAATAAAGCTGATGTTCACGTTGTAGACATATCTAAAGGTGGGATAGCATTTAAGTCTGGCTATGATTTTAAAGTTAATTCTTTTTATGACACGGTTATAACTCTTGCTAATGGCGAAAAGCTTTACGTTGTAGTTGAAATTCTACACAGAGATTCTTGTGAGAATGACGAGTATATGTATGGCTGTAGATTTGTTGGAATAGGTGCAGAAGACCAGTTCAAGATTGAAGCTACCAGATAGTAGATACAGGTAGTGCGATATAGATATTATTATGTAACTACATATAACTGGACATAATTTTATATTTATAGTAGTGACATATAATTATCTATGACAAATTAATATTTAACATATAAATCCCCATTGAAATGTTTGATTTCAATGGGGATTTATATGTGTTTATTTTAAATATTATTTAATAAAGCTTATTAGTTATCTGAATTAAGGTATGTGTCAACATCGAAGGTTTCACCAGCGATAACTTTATTCATAAGCTTGGTTGCTGTGCTTATATCTTCTTCGTATGGAAGTACGATAGAAGCACCATATACATTTGATACCTCAAGATGACGATATTCATCAGTCTTACCAGATATACTGTATGTCTGTATATTCCAAGGTGTGCTGTTGCTTAACTGTAACTTTACAAGGTCAGATATTGCACTTGAAGGTATATTTGTTAAGAACATATCACTAACTGTATCCATAACTGCTGAGTAGCGTGTAAGTATTGCAGGTGATGTGGCCTTTTGAATAATACCTTTAATAACGGCTGTCTGATTACGTCCACGCTGGAAATCACCAGCTGCAAAGGCTTTACGTTCTCTTGCGAAAGCAATAGCCTTTTCTCCATCACATTCATTAGCACCCTGAACAAAATGGTAAGAAACAGGAGCAGCTTCCCATCCATTGGTAAATTCTATCTCTGACTCAATTGTAATACCACCGAGGGCATCAATAACTGCCTGTGAACCAGCAAAATTAATCTTTACATAATAGTCAATATTAATTCCGTACAGATTTTCAAGGGCTTCGATAGATTTATCGACACCATAAGAACCTGCGTGTGCAAGCTTGTCATAACCAGTTACACCTGATGAATTACTGATTTTAATATAGGAATCACGAGGTGTAGTAACAAGTAATACCTGCTTGGTTTCCGGATTGATAACTGCAAGAATATTAACATCACTTAATGCCTTGCTTGCAAGCTTGGTATCTTCGCCGTCATCACTTGATATACCTGAAACATATATAATGAAAGGATCACGTTTTACATTTACATTAGAGGCATCAAGTTCAACCTTTTCTTTGTATTCATAAGTCTTAATTATTTTTATGTTATCCTCAAAATCAGGAAATTCCTGAGATATAATACTCATCATAGAGTGATTGATAACGATAGCCTGAACATTTTTATTATCATAAAGTGCATTAACAAGATTAGACCAGTTAGTATATTCAGTTGGCTTGATTGTCTTGCCGGTTTCTGAACTAATGCTTTCAATGGAGGTATTGATATTGGCATTGCTTGCAGTTGAATTAATGGCAAATTTGTAATTAGCTGCATCATTTAAGTTCTGTGCCTTGTCATTTGAAAGCACGCACACATCAACAATGTCTATCTCAACATTGGCAGCACCAAGTTTGTCCAGTACGGAGTCAAATTTGGCAGCAAAAAGATATGTGAATAATATAAGGCAGGACAGCATAACCGATATAAGCTTTCCTAGTATGTGTGATTTCGTGAATTGTGATGTAAAATCATACAGTACTAATAATATAAGTATAATATTAATCATAAATAATATTTAAACGGAAGAATATCAAGTTTAAATATTTTTAGTAAAAATAACACTGTCAGGACAAGCTGTATAAGAACCAGCACAGAGCCAATAGCGAAAGCCCATGCACGGCGTTTCTTTTTACGTTCGATTTTTGAGAGCGATACCTTAGGTTTGAAAAGGTACTGCATATCATTCTTTACAGAAAATGTATTTTTAGCCATAACTTTTTTCCTCATAGATTTATAATATAGTTTAAATACAAGCATAAGACAGTTTAGCACAATATGCTGTAAAAATAAAGAAAAATATGGCAGGTGGAAAATACCTTTTGACCCTGATACTGCATATATGGTATTATATAAAATAATGAAACAAAATGCGTACGGCGCACAGGCAAGGAGAACGATATGGATTTAAGAAACGAAGAGAATATTACAGTGTTTGAACACCCTCTTATTCAGCACAAGATTTCATTACTTCGCGATAAGAAGACAGGAACTAATGAATTCAGAAAGCTTGTAGAAGAGATAGCAATGCTTGAAGGTTTTGAGGCTATGGGTGACCTTGAACTTGAAGATATTGAAGTTGAGACACCAATTGAAACTTGTATGACACCAATGATAGCAGGAAGAAAGCTTGCTATTGTACCAATATTAAGAGCTGGTCTTGGTATGGTATCTGGTATACTTGCACTTGTTCCAACAGCTAAGGTTGGTCATATTGGTATGTACAGAGATGAGGAAACACACGAGCCACACGAATATTACTGCAAGCTTCCAGATCCAATTGAGGAAAGGCTTATTGTAGTTACAGATCCAATGCTTGCAACAGGTGGTTCTGCTGTTGATGCAATCGACCAGATTAAAAAGCATGGTGGTAAGAAGATTAAATTTATGTGTATCATAGCTGCTCCAGAAGGTTTAGAGAAGCTTCACAAGGCACATCCGGATGTACAGATATATGTAGGACATCTGGACAGACAGCTTAATGAGCAGGCTTATATCTGCCCAGGTCTTGGAGATGCTGGCGATAGAATATTTGGTACTAAATAATAATATTCAATATAAAACAGCTTGTCATAATGTATCTTAACCTGATTAAGATACATTATGGCGGGCTGTTTTTAATTCTTGTAGTATTAATGGCACAGAAAAAGCAAATGTATATTTATGGTTCATTGCTTTCCTGTGCCAATTATTATATAGATATTATTTATTGTCTGTATTGCTTACATATACTCCACGGCTCTGGTCACCTTCTGGATTAACACCAAAGTTGTAGTCATTGCCAGGAAGAATTGCATTAAGGATAATACCAGCAATAGCGGCGATAGCGAGTGCTGTAAGTGTGATATGTGTTCCTCCGATAGTGAATGTAAGACCATCAGAAAATCCAAGTCCACATACGAATATAACACCTGCGATTATAAGATTACGTGACTTAGTAAGGTCAACTCTGTTTTCAACAACATTTCTTACACCGATAGCAGATATCATACCATATAGCATAAATGATACACCGCCGATGATAGCAGTTGGCATTGTTGATATAATAGCTGAGAACTTAGATGAATGAAAGTATAACAGCTAATACAGCAGCAATTCTTATAACTGCTGGGTCATAAACCTTTGAAAGTTCAAGTACACCAGTATTTTCTCCATAAGTTGTGTTAGCAGGACCGCCAAGAAAACCTGCAAATGCTGTGGCAAGACCATCACCCATAAGTGTGCGGTGAAGACCTGGCTCTGCGATGAAGTTCTCATCAACAGTTGCAGATATAGCTGACATATCACCAACGTGTTCCATCATAGTAGCAATTGCGATAGGAGCCATAACAAGTATAGCAGTTATATCGAATTTACATATCTGGAACTTAGGTATTCCAACCCAGCTTGCAGATGATACTGAAGTAAAGTTAAGTATTGCAGAACCATCAGGGTTAGTAACACCAAAGGCATTAAGTATTAATGCGAATACATAGGAAATAACTACACCCATAAGAATAGGTATAATCTTAAACATTCCTTTGCCCCATATATTAAATATAACGATTACAGCTAATGCAACAAAGGCTAAAAGCCAGTTAGTAGAAGCATTGTTAATAGCTGATGAAGCAAGTGATAAACCTATACATATAATGATAGGACCTGTAACAACAGGTGGAAGAAATCTCATAACTCTGTTGACACCAACAATCTTAAAGATGAGGGCAACAATAAGATAGAATAAACCTGCGATAACTATTCCACCGCATGCATAAGCGGCTTTATCGTTGGCACTCATATCTGCATATATTCCTGTATTTAAGTTGGCAACTGTGTAGAAACCTCCTAAGAATGCAAATGATGAGCCTAAAAATGCGGGTACTTTAAATTTGGAACATATATGGAATATAAGTGTACCAATACCAGCACAGAATAAAGTTACAGAAACTGTAAGACCTCTTGTTAAAGGTTCATTGCACGCACTCTGGAAGTATCCTGCTACAAGTATTGGAACAAGTATAGTTGCCCCAAACATTGCGAACATATGCTGTATACCAAGTATAAGCATTTTAGGAATACCGAGCTGGCGGGCATCACGAACAGCTTCCTGATTTTGAGTCTTTTCGTTCATTTGAGTCTCCTTTTTATCAAATTTTTTCTATGATACCATAACAATTTATCCTTGAAAAGAAAATATTAAAAATAATTATGGATAATATTTATGACTAATATACTGAATGTATGTTAATTATTAAGTATATTTATTTTTAGTATTTTAATATAATGTTAATATGTTTTTAATATAGTGGTGCGAGATATAAATAAAATAATTAAGATATGAATAATATAATCAAATATAATAAGATGACAGGATAAAGGAAGAAGTAAGATGAATAAGCAGAATATATATGAAAATGTGCGTTATTATATAGGAAAGATTACCGTGATACTTATGATGGTGTTATTCCCATTTGTTATGACAGATAAGCTTAATAATGTTACGAAGACAAGATATGTATTCTTTGTTATTATTGCACTTGTGGGCTGGATTGCAATGCTTATTAATGAGGTTGTATTCAGAATAATTATATCTGGTGATTATCCGGGGGCAAAGAAGTCTTTAGATATAAAGAAAAACTTCAATATAAAGATAATTTACAATATAAAGAATAGGAAGCATATTATATATTCGGTATTATTGATAGCCAGTTCAATAATATCTTATCTTGTATCTCCGTATAAGAATATAGCCTTATATGGTGCAGGTTCAAGATATATAGGTATGATATTTTTTATTGCAGTGGCATTGCTTTATTGGACAGTTTCGGAGTGTTATGAGTTTAAAGAGATAGATGTAATATTAATTCTGGCGGCTTCGATTATGGTACATATTGTTGCTGTGTTTAATTATATGAATATTGATATATTGCATTTGTTCAGTAATCTTACTATAAAAGAGCAGACAGTGTATATGTCAACGCTTGGAAATATTAATGTATATGGAATGTATACAGGACTTACATTGTCTATTGCAATTGCTGCATATTACAAGGCAGAAACAGCAGCTAAAGAAATATTCTATTATATTGCAGTAATATCTGGAATAATTGGAATTATAATATGCGACAGTGATATGGCACTTGTGGCTGTTGTAATTCCGCTGGTTATTCTGTTTCCATATTCAATTAAATCGGTGGCTTTAATAAAAAATACATAGTGACGCTTACGGCAGTTCTGCTTGCAGGACGTGTTGCAGGGTGTATTAAGCTTATTATTCCGGATAGAGTAAGGAAGCTCAGCAATATAATGTCAGGGCTTATATCAACTAATAATATATTTAATATCATAATTATAGTGTTATTGCTTCTATATGTATTGATAGTACTTAGTGATAACAGAATGCAGAAGCTGCTTGACAATATTAAAATCCGCATAGTCCAGATAATATATTGTGTAATGGCAGGTGGATTTGGAATATATGCCATAGTCCGTGTGATTAGTGATAATATTAATAAAATTGGAGCATTTTATATAACAGATAACTGGGGTTCAGGACGAGGTTACATATGGAGTAATCTTATCAATGGCTATAAGAATTATCCATTTATATATAAAATATTCGGGTTGGGTGAGGGAACGGTTAGAAAGAATCTGAGCTATTATTCAGACAGCCACTGGGATATTTTATATGGAAATGTAGTTGATAACGCACACAGCATATGGCTGCAAATGCTTGTTACGATGGGGTGTGTCGGCGTAATTATTTTATTAGTTATTTTCATTCATACATTGGTCAATTTCAGCAAAGCATGGTGTGCCGGATATAATTGCAGGCTTTGGAATGGCGGCTTTAGTGTATGCTGTGCAGGGTGCAGGTAACATTTTGGAAGTCATAACATTTCCAATGTTCATATGTGCAATGGCAATAGTGAATTATAATAAAAAGATTGTTAAATAATTGTAAAGTGATATAATAAATATTGTGTATTTGCGTGAAAATTATATACAATTGAATACATAAGAAAGGGGTTTTTAATTATGAAGAAACAAAGGAAAATATCAATTAAAGCCAGGCTTTTGGGAAGCATAATGCCAGTCGTTATTGCTATCGTAGCAGTACTTGTGCTTATTGCTTATCAGGCATCAGCGGGGATAATTGAAGATTATTCACAGAATCTGCTGGAGTCATCGGTAAGTAACCAGTCATCTAAGATAGAGGCCTGGTTAAGTGAGAACCTTGCTTCTTTCCAGATGGCAAAGACCACAATAGAAAATCTTCACCCAGATGATACACAGCTAAAGGCTATTCTTGATGGATATTATAACTATAATGATAATTATCCAGATGGTTTATATGTATCTGACTCTAATGGTAATCTTATAAAGGCAGATAAGTCAAATAAGAAAGAGAGCAATCCTGTACAGAGCATATGGTATAAGGAAGGTCTTACAAGGGTTAATATGGCTGTTGGTTCGGCATATAAGAATGCTGAGGGGGTTAATGTAATTAGTGCGTCAGGTATTCTTAATGATGGAACTGATAATATAAGGGTAATATCAGCAGATATGACACTTGACCGAATTACTATAATTGTTAATTCTTTCATTGATATGGATAATGCAGAGGCATTTCTTGTTGATAAGAATACAGGAGTTATACTTGCTGACAGAGAATCTTCATTAATATCACAGAAGCTTGGTGCTTCCGGACAGAGTGAATATTATCAGAAGGTAGCAGACCAATTTAATTCAAATGATTATGATTTCGCAACTATTGATGGCAATATGACGGTATTTCAGGAGGTCGATGGCACTGACTGGGTATTAGTATCATATATTCCTAAGAGTATCGTACTTGCAAAGCTTATACGTTTAAGAACTATTATGATAATTGTAGGAATTGTATGTATAATGGTTCTTTGTGTTCTTGTTGAAAGAATGACTAATGTGGTAGTTAAGCCGGTAAAGAATATGACTAAAGCTATCACACAGATGGCTTCTGGTGATTTTACAGTATCAGTTAATGTTAAGGGCAATGATGAGATTGCGGTTATGGGACAGAGCATACAGAAGTTCATTCAGGCTATGCGCCAGATGATATCCCAGATTGGTGATGTATCTGTACGATTAAAGGAGCAGGCAGTCTCAAGCAAGAATGTATCCGGAGAGATGAATACTGCGGCAGATATACAGTCCAAGTCGATGCATGAACTTAACGATACAGTTGACCAGTTATCAGTGTCAGTTAATGAGATAGCAGAAAATGCTACACAGCTTGCAGGTGTTGCTGCAGAAACTAAGAACGATGGCGACTCAGTTGATATTAAAATGCGTGAGACAGTTGAAGTATCTGAAAAAGGACGAATGGATATGGAACACGTCAGCGAAGCACTTAACAATATTGAGTTATCAATAAGAAGTCTTGAGGAAGCTGTTAATAAAGTTGGTTTGGCTTCTAAGGAAATAGTCGATATTATTAAGCTTATAGGTGATATAGCTGATGAAACTAACCTCTTATCACTTAATGCATCTATTGAAGCAGCAAGAGCAGGAGAAGCAGGAAGAGGCTTTGCAGTTGTTGCTTCTGAGATAGGTTCACTTGCAAAGAACAGTACAGAGTCAGTAGGACACATTACACAGCTTATTACAGAGATTAATAAGCTTGTTGAAGATGCTGTAAGTCAGGCGGGGGACAGTGTTGGAGAGATTGGTGACAGTGCAGTATTAATTCATACAGCAGTAGATACATTTAATACAATATTCAATAATATTAAGGCAACCAATGAACTTATGGCAAATGTTGTTGAGAAGATTGGACGTGTTGATGAGGTTGCTACTAATGTTGCCGCTATATGTGAGGAACAGGCTGCAAGCTCAGATGAGATTATGGCAACATCTGAGTCAATGTTAGGACAGGCTGATAATATTTCTAAAAACAGTGGACAGGTGGAAATCTCAGCAGAAGAATTAGCAGCTTCGGCAGAACAGCTTTCTAATCAGGTACAGCAGTTTCATATATAGAGAAGATAAAATGTCCGGAAAAGAGGTTATAGAATGAAGAAAAGGTTATGTTTATTAATATGTCTGGTAATGCTTGTATTAGGTGTTGCCGGCTGTGGCACTGGTACTAATACATCTTCAACAGGCGGTAAGGGCAGTGTAAAGATGTTAATGACATTGGCACAGGCTGATACCTTTAGAACACAGTTAGTTAATAAAGCAAAGGAAACAGCACAGGAGAATAATATACAGCTTGATATATTAGATGCCAATAATTCAATTGAAAAGCAGGTTGAGCATATTAAGAAAGCAGTTTCAGAGAATTATGATGTAATTCTTTGTAATCTGGTAGATAAAGATACTTCATTAGAGCTTGAAGCTCTCGCAGGAGATATTCCTATTGTATTCTTTAATGTATCACCAGATGAATCAAGACTTAAAGCTGGCAAGTATATGTATGTTGGCTCAGATGAGTACACAGCAGGACAGTTTCAGGCAGAATATGTGCTTGATAAGTTAAAATCATCATCAGAGATTAATGTTGCTATAATTAAAGGACCATCAAGCCATTCAGCAACTAAGGGAAGAAACTAAAGCTGTTAAAGAGATACTTAATGCTTCTGGAAAGAAGATTAATT
>ENA-OQAS01001308-OQAS01001308.1-human-gut-metagenome-genome-assembly--contig:-NODE-1308-length-11875-cov-2.337589_pt1 | contig 11875 bp, 10 predicted proteins | sample MGYA00242733_ERZ504523 | MGnify/ENA primary metagenome ERZ504523 (study PRJEB26092, sample SAMD00036239) | human gut metagenome | host: Homo sapiens | study: EMG produced TPA metagenomics assembly of... | reverse complement strand
TATTATGGGCGTTGGTCAGCTTATGGCATCATATCTTCTTGTATACATCTTTACAAGATTATTAGTGCTTGGCAGTGTGGCTGTCGCATTTACAAAGATAATTGTTGATTTATGCTTATTTGTAATAAGCTACAACATACAGAAAAATGGGTGTTTAAATAATTAGACACGAATTACATCAATAGAAATGAGGATAATAATGAAGAATAACGTACTTAAGTGGCTAGGAAGAGTTGGAGCTACGCTTTTAACTACTATCGTAATTCTTGTAGTTGGTCTTTATCTTGTTATGGCTATGCTTGCGTGGGGACCTTCTACATTTGCTAAGAAGCAGTTTATATTATCGCTTCAGGAGACAGGAGAGCTTGGTTTTATGGCTAACTGGTTCTGTTCACAGGAAGAGATTGATATGATTAAAGAGGAGAATTCAGTTAAGGATACTACTGATATAACTGATTCAAGCCTTGTTGTAATCGGACAGGATTCATCTAGTGATGAAGAAGACCTTTATGTTGTTGATGTAAAGGCTGGAACATATAGCGGTAAGCTATGGTTGTCAAAGATCCTTCAAGATTATTTGTAGGAACAGTACCAGAATTCAAAGCTTGAAAGGGCTGGACAGTTGCTGAGATAGCACAGAGATATGATGCACTAGCAGGTATCAATGGTGGAGAATTCGTTGACTCAACACCACAGACAGCTATGCCAATCGGACTTGTTATGGTAGATGGCAATATATTAAAGGGTGATTCATCTACAATGTACCACGTTACAGGAATAACATTTGATAATAAGCTTGTAATGGGTAATATGACATCAGCTAAGGCTGTAGAGCTTGGAATAAGAGATTGTGTCAATGTAAGCAGTGATATAGGTCCATTTCTTATAATTAATGGAGAGCCACAGGATGTTGACGGTGTTGGTGGAGGACTTAACCCACGAACAGCAATAGGACAGAGAGCTGATGGAGCTATTCTTCTTCTTGTCGTAGACGGAAGACAGGCTACAAGCTTGGTGCATCGTTCTCAGATTTACAGGATATTATGCTTCAGTATGGTGCTGTAAATGCGTCTGCTATGGATGGTGGTACATCTACACAGATGTATTATAATGGTGAGGTTATTAATAAGCCATATTCACCAACAGGACCAAGAACACTTCCAACAGCATTTTTGATTAAATAATTACACGGAGATGAGAAGAATGTCAGAGAATAATAATAGTGGAAAGAAGAATTTTTTTAAGAAATTATCGGGATTTAAGAAGTTTCTTGTGATATATGCCTCTGCGCTGGTAGTAATTATTGCTGTTGCGTTAGTACTTTTATACGGGTTATTAAAGGATTACGAGGCGGGCAGGCCAGCCAATACTATGGATAAGCTTGTATCACATATTGAAGCAGGGAATGTAGGCAAATGGATTAAGGATGCAGGTATCCTTGGAGAGTTCGAGACAGAAGATATTGTATCAGATTATTTTAAGGATACATTTGCTGATAAGGAAGTAAGCTATAAGAAGAAGGCAGGAGAATATACAGAGAACAATCCGGTATATATTCTTTATGCTGATGATAAGAAGATAGCCAATGTTACTCTTACAGAGAAGAAAAAGAACGCTCATAAGTTCACAGAGTGGAAGTTAGCTTCTATAGATTTTAATGTAGACTCTAAGACTAAGAATACAGAACATTCAGTTAAAATTACAGCACCTAAGAATAGTGAAGTGACAATTAACGGAGTTAATGTTTCATCTGATTATATTACAGGTGAGGCAGATGTAAGCCTTTGCAAGCACGTTGGAGATTATGTTACTACACCAGTTGATGATGTATACAATATTAACGGAATGTTTGCCAAGCCAGAGGTTAAGGTTACCTATAATGGCAAAGAGCTTGATACTGAATATGTTAAAGATGGATATGAGGCATATTATCCATCAGATGATGAGCTTCTTTCAAGCGAGAAGAGCCATATATTAACAGTTGCTGAGAATTACGGCAAATATATGATTAACAGAGGAAGCTTAAGTACTCTTTCAAGCTATATGATTGGTAATGCCAAGGAATATATGAGTGATATTCCGGCTATCGATGTATATCTGATAGGAAGAACTTTTACATATGATATCACTGACGAGAATGTAAGTAACTTTAGAAAATATTCAGATGACTGTTATTCGTGTGATGTAGATTACAATCTTAATGTAAAATGGTCATCAGGAAGCACAACATACAATATTTCTTTAACATATGTGTTTGTTAAGCAGAATGACAAGTGGATGTTAGCTGATTTTTCTATAAGATAATTATAGATAAGATAATTATAAACAACAGACATATATAGCAGGAAATAACAATGCGCTGTCAGCGCAGGAATGGAGAAGTTATGTCACAGGATAATAAGCGCAATTTTATATTACATGGTTCCATACTTGCTATGGCTGGAATTTTTGTAAGAATAATTGGAATGGTTTATAGGATTCCGGTGCTTAATATAATTGGAAGTGAAGGTAATGGTATATATGTAACGGCATATAATGTATATAACATAATACTTGTGCTGTCATCATATGGACTTCCGATGGCTGTTTCAAAGCTGATTTCTGCAAGGTTTACTAAAAGAAGATATAAGAATGCTGCGAAGGTATTAAGATGTTCGCTGACAGTCGGTGCGTTTACTGGTGGTGTTGCGGCACTGCTTGTATACTTTGGTGCTGATTTTATAGAAAATGTTATATATGGCGGGGGTGTACCTGGTCTTGCAATACCATTAAGAGTATTAGCCCCAACCATATTTATAGTTGCATTATTAGGTGTATTAAGAGGTTTCTTTCAGGGACAGGGAACTATGATTCCAACGGCTGTTTCACAGATTATAGAACAGCTTGTCAATGCAGGTGTTAGTATAGCTGCAGGTTATATGCTTATGAAAGCATACAGTAGTGCTTCTAATGCTTCTGCTTATGGAGCGGCAGGAAGTACACTTGGTACAGCTATGGGTGCTCTTACTGCACTTGTATTCTTTATATTTCTATATCTTATATACAGACCTACATTTATGCGTATGGTTGCTAAAGATAAGAGTGTTACAAGGCAGGATACTAACAGGTACATTTATAAGACAATTATAATTACAATGGTTCCTATTATATTAAGCCAGACGTTTTATCAGATTAGTGCCTTAATAGATGATGTAATGTTTAGCAATATAATGATGACAAGAAATATATCGAAAAATATATCAATGGATCTTGGTAACTTTGGTTCAAGTTATACACTGCTTATAAGTATACCGCAGGGTATAGCGACAGCGTTATCAGCTTCAATGCTTCCAAGTATTGTAGCATCTTATACAGAAGATGATTATGACAGTATATATTCAAAGATAACAAAGACTCTTAAGACTAATATGTTTATAGCGGTACCATCATTTGTTGGATTTTTTGTGATAGGTGAGCCTATTATTAAACTGCTATTTTCAAGATATGATAGTGTACAGGGCGGGCTTATGTTAAAAATAGGTGCTATAGCCATTGTGTTTTATACATTATCAACAGTTACAAGCTCAGCACTTCAGGCAGTAGACAGAGTTAAGACTCCTATGATTAATTCATTTATATCATTAGTTGTCCATATAATACTTGTGCTTGTATTGCTGGAATTTACTAATCTTGGCATATTCTCACTTGTAATAGGTAATGCTTCATTCCCTGTTATTATATTTGTGCTTAATCTTATAGCATTGTATAGAGATGAAGGATACAGGCTTCCTGTTATATCAATATTTGCAAAGCCGGTTATATGTTCAGCATTAATGGGTATATGTACACTTTTGACATATAATATAATTAATAATATTACAATGTCTAATACAATATCAGTGCTTGTGGCATTGTGTGTTGCAGCAATCACATATTTTGGACCATATGTTCTTCTGATGAAGAAGTTTAAAGATGTATTCTGATAAATGGTATTATTACAAAACAGTCTGGATATATCAGAGAGTGCAAAGCACGGAACAATTCGTAGGTATCATAGTTGGGGGCTTTTGACCACAACATCATATAATCAGGAAAGAGAGGAAATAAAGTGCAGGATAAGTTTACAGATAAAGCCAAAAAAGTATTGGAACAGGCTGCATTTGCTGCTGCGGTTAATGGACACAGCTATATTGGGTCTGAACATTTGCTTTTAGGACTTATACAGGTTGAAGACAGCCTTGCATACAAGGTTTTACAGAACAATGATGTAACAGAAACTAAAGTGCTTAATCTTATATATCAGCTTATTGCACCGGATAATGCGGTAAGTGTTAAAGAACCAGCAGGCTATACTCCAAGAGTCCGTAAGATTCTTACTAACTCAATAGAGGAAGCTGCAAGATTTAAAGCTGATAAAGTAGGTACAGAACATATTCTTATTGCCATTATGAAGGAAACTGAAAGTGTTGCCTCAAGACTTCTTAATACAATGGGTGTATCAATTAAGAAGATATATACAGAGTTATTAGAGGGAATGGGCGAAGATGTATCACGTCTTAAAGAAGATTTTCAGAATGGCAGAATTAAAGCTAAGGATAAAAAAGGCAACAACCATGTTAGATCAGTACAGCAGGGATTTAACAGAGCTTGCCCGTAATAAAAAGCTTGACCCTGTTATAGGCAGGGAAGAGGAAATCCAGAGAGTTATCCAGATATTATCAAGAAGAACAAAGAATAATCCGTGCCTTATCGGCGAGCCCGGTGTAGGTAAGACCGCGGTTGTTGAGGGCCTTGCATTAAGAATAGTTGAAGGCGAAGTTCCATCAACTATTAAGGATAAGAGATTAGTTACACTTGATTTGTCAGGTATGGTGGCTGGTTCTAAATACAGAGGTGAATTTGAAGAAAGAATTAAAAGGGTAATTGCAGAAGTAAGAAATGCAGGCAACATTTTATTATTCTTAGATGAAATTCACACAATTATTGGTGCTGGTGGTGCAGAAGGAGCCATAGATGCTTCTAACATTCTTAAGCCATCGCTTGCAAGAGGAGAAATCCAGCTTATAGGTGCTACAACTTTAGAAGAATACAGAAAGCATATAGAAAAAGATGCGGCATTAGAAAGAAGATTTCAGCCAGTTAAGGTGGAAGAACCAACAGAAGATGAGGCAATTGATATACTTATGGGGCTTAGACCTAAGTATGAGGAACATCATAATGTAGTTATTACAGATGATGCTGTAAGAGCGGCGGTTAAGCTTTCTAAGAGATATATCAATGACAGATTTCTTCCAGATAAGGCAATTGACCTTATAGATGAGGCTTCTTCAAGAACAAGGCTTGAAGCATTTGTTGTACCAAAGGATATTAAGAAGCTTGAAACACAGATAGATGAACTTTCAGTTAAGAAAGAGCAGGCTATTAAGTCAGAGAAATATGATGAAGCGGCTGAGCTTAAGAAACAGCAGACAAGAAAGAAGAACAGGCTTGAAAAGCTTCGCACAAGCTGGCAGGAGAGCATAGACGGCAGTGACCTTACTGTTGATGAAGAACAGATAGCTAGGACTGTGTCAATGTGGACTAAGATTCCAGTTGCCAAGATAGCAGAGGCTGAGTCAGAGAAGCTTATGAATTTGGAAAAAATGCTTCATAACAGGGTTATAGGACAGGATGAGGCGGTTACAGCAGTTGCCAAGGCTATAAGACGAGGCAGGGTAGGTTTAAAAGATCCTAACAGACCAATAGGCTCATTCTTATTCTTAGGGCCTACAGGTGTAGGTAAGACAGAACTTTCAAAGGCACTTGCTGACTGTATGTTTGGAACAGATAATTCTCTTATAAGAGTTGATATGTCTGAGTATATGGAAAAGCATACGGTGTCTAAGCTTATCGGTTCACCTCCGGGATATGTAGGATATGATGAGGGCGGACAGCTAAGTGAGAAGGTAAGAAGAAACCCTTATTCAGTTGTACTTTTTGATGAGGTTGAAAAAGCTCACCCAGATGTATTCAATGTACTTTTACAGGTGCTTGATGACGGACATATAACAGATTCAACAGGAAGGGTTGTGGACTTTAAGAATACAGTTATTATTATGACTTCCAATGCAGGTGCGGAGAATATTGTAGCACCTAAATCTTTAGGATTTACTTCGGAAACATCAGAGGAAAAAGAGCACGAAGATATGAAGAGCAAAGTAATGGAAGAAGTTAAGAGAATATTCCGTCCGGAATTCATTAACAGAATTGATGACATAATTGTATTCCATATGCTTAAGAAAGAACAGATTGGACAGATTGTTGATATTATGATGAGAACCGTTAATAACAGAATTATGGAGCAGATGAGTCTTTCGGTTGAACTTGATGATGAGGCTAAGGCTTATATTGTTGATAAGGGCTACGATTCTAAATATGGAGCACGTCCATTAAGAAGAACAATACAGAATGAAATAGAAGATGTTATGGCAGAGAAGATACTTGAAGGCAGTATAAAGGCTGGCAACAAAGTATTGGTAACAGTTAAGGATGGTAAACTGAACTTTAGCTGCAAACGAGGTCATAATAGAAATATTCACAAATAATACTACTAAAATACTAGCGTCATTGTACATTATGTTGTATAATGTGTGTATAGATATTCGTAATAAAACATAGGAGACAATAATATGCCAGTAATTAATGAGTTAATTCGTTCAGAGAAGGATGGAACTCTTAGCTTTGGTAATTATAAGCTGGATACTAAGTCAAAGTTATCAGATTTTGAACATTGTGGAGATTCTTACAAGGTAAAGACATTTAAGGAGATTACGAAGCTTGAACGCAATGGTTCATTTGTATATGAATCTGTTCCTGGAACAGCTGTTATGAATTTTAAGGCTGCAGATACAGGCTTATCATTTACGGTGGAAGGAAGCGATGATGCACAGATAACAGTTGAGCTTGAAGAAGGCGCTTCTTATAATGTAACAATCAATGGAGTATCTGAGGGAACTATGGCTACTAATATGGGTGGCAAGATTGTACTTCAGTAAGCCTTGAAGAAGGTAAGAGTGTTAGTGTAGAAGTTGTTAAAGCATAATAATACTACAATCTTTAACATTAACAGGTGTCATAATTGTAAATTTTAATAAATGCTGTGCCTGGCATAAAGTCATATATAGACCAATGCGGGGTGCAGCTTTTTATATTTGGTATCAGAAAGAGAGGAGAAGAGAAGTGGCAAAAGCAAAAAATACGGCATTTTTTGCAGTGAGTGTGGATATGAGTCAGCAAAATGGTTCGGGCAGTGTCCGGCGTGCAAGGCGTGGAATACATTTGTTGAAGAACCAATAGCATCTAAGTCATCGGTTAAGGGTATATCAGCAGTCAGGAAAGAAAGCACCTATAAGGATAACCATCCGGTGAGCTTAAAAGAGATTAATTCTGAAGAGAAGGAGAGAACATCAACAGGAATAGGCGAACTTGACAGAGTTCTTGGTGGTGGAATTGTGCAGGGTTCACTGGTGCTTGTAGGTGGAGATCCCGGTATTGGAAAGTCAACACTTTTGTTACAGATGTGCTATTACCTATCAGATGCAGGCAATAAGGTGCTGTATATATCCGGAGAGGAGTCGTTAAGACAGATTAAGCTAAGAGCTGAAAGGATAGGTGGATGTAACGATAACCTTAAGACGTTCTGCGAGACTAATCTTGATATTATAGAAGAGGTTCTAAAAAAAGAAATGCCACAGGTGGTTATAATTGACTCTATACAGACTATGTACAGGGAAGAAATATCTGCGGCACCTGGAAGTGTGTCACAGGTAAGGGAAAGTACATCTATTCTTATGCAGTTAGCCAAGGGACTTAATATAACGATATTTATTGTAGGACACGTTACCAAGGAAGGTGTTGTTGCAGGGCCAAGAGTGCTTGAGCATATGGTTGATACAGTGCTTTATTTTGAAGGGGACAGATATGCTTCATACAGAATATTAAGAAGTGTAAAGAACAGATTTGGGTCTACCAATGAAATTGGGGTGTTCGAGATGAGGCAGGACGGTTTAAGTGAGGTCGCCAATCCATCGGAGTATATGTTGTCTGGAAGACAGAAGGGGCGTCAGGCTCAGTTGTAGTATGTCTTATTGAAGGTACGCGACCTCTTATGGTTGAGGTTCAGGCACTTGTGTGTGACTCTAACTTTGGTATGCCAAGGCGTACTGCTGCGGGAACGGATTATAACAGGGTTAATCTGTTGATGGCAGTCCTTGAAAAAAGGGCGGGAATGAGAATGTCCTCAAGCGATGCCTATCTTAATGTGGCAGGTGGAATAAAGGTATCTGAACCAGCACTTGATTTAGGGATAGTTATAGCACTTGTCAGTAGTTTTAAGAATAAAGAAGTTGACAGCAGAACAGTTATATTTGGTGAAGTCGGATTGTCAGGCGAGGTAAGAGCCGTAACACAGGCACAGCAGAGGGTGAATGAAGCTGTTAAGCTAGGGTTCACAACCTGCATATTACCATATGTATGCTTGAAAAATATTAAAAATAATGATAAAATTAATCTTATTGGTATACATAATGTTAACGAAGCAATTGACTTAATATAAATATACAAGAATAATATACATATTTGGAGGAAGAATATGGATAACAGTAAATTAGTAAGCGACCTGTCAGGAATTCTTGAAGGATTGGATTCATCACAGGAGCAGTTAGAAAAAGATGCTTTTGATGTAATTAATTCATCAGATACATCACTTAATCTCGTGAAAGAGAGTATTTCAAGTGTTGAGGAAATTCTTAAGATGATAACTGAACTTAATGAGATAGCAGAAGAATCAGCGGCAAGAATTAAAGAACTTGAAAAGCTTTCTAAAGACATTGAACAGTTTGCAGGCGTTATAGCATCAATATCAAGCAGAACCAATATACTTTCGCTTAATGCTTCTATTGAGGCTGCAAGAGCAGGTGAGCACGGAAGAGGCTTTGCAGTTGTTGCAAGTGAGGTGAGGAATCTTGCTGCACAGTCGGCCAAGTCATCAAAGGAGATTACAGATACAATCAATATGGTACAGCAGTCAGTTGATAAGACAGTTGGCTCTATGAAGAACATATATGAGAATTCTAACCAGCAGAAAGAAAAGGCAGATGAGATTGGTAATGTGCTTAATAAAGTTGTAGATGCGGCATACACTGCTAATGAGGTTGCAAGAAATATCGAGAACGAAATTGCATATCAGAGAGAGATTACAGATAAGGCTAAGAATGCTTGATGTAGCTGTATTCAGGTAATCGGATTTTTAATTACATATTATTATATGAGGGAGGATTAATATATGTATCAGTGTCCGGGCTGTGGTGGAAGATTAGTCTTTGACATACCATCACAGCAGTTGATGTGTGACCATTGCGGTACGAAGTATGACCCATATGCAATCAGTAAGGAACAGGATGCGGAGGAAAGTCAGGAATATGACGTTACTGTATTCAAATGTCCGAACTGTGGTGGAGAGATATTAAGTACTGATAATACTGCAGCTAATTTTGCAGCTTTTGTGGAGCATCAACAATTCTGACAAGCAGAGTATCAAAACAGCAAAGACCAAGATATATAATACCATTTTCCAAGACTAAGGAAGACTGTAAGCAGGCTTATAAGAAATGTACGTCACGCGTGGTTTGCCCCTAAGGAATTAAAAGATGAGAAGTTTATAGATGGTTTTAGAGGTATATATATGCCTTATTGGACGTATTATATAACCCAGAAAGGACCAATGTGCCTAAGCGGTTCTAAAAGCCATAGACGGGGAGATTACATTTATACAGACTATTATGATATAACTGGCGATTTGGATTGCCAGTATAAGGGTCTGTCATATGATGCTTCATCGTCATTTGATGACAGTATAAGTGAGGCGATAGCACCATATGACGTTAAGAATATGAATCCATTTACTCCATCAATGCTTAGTGGATTCTATGCAGATACAGCAGATGTTGCACCGGATGTATACAGGGCTGATGTGAAAAATGTAGCTGTTGACGAGACATATTCCTATGTCAAAAGGTCAGCACATCTTGGGTCAGTGCAACTTGATAATTATCAGGGGGATATTGAGGGAAGACTTTCGACAAAGGTAGTAGCACAGGATAGAACAATGTTCCCGGTGTGGTTCTTATCATACCGTAATAAAGACAGAGTTGCATATGCGACAGTTAATGGACAGACAGGGAAGGTGGCAGCAGATCTGCCAGTATCACTTATGAGGTATTTTATAGGTTCGGTTATTCTTGCAATACCTATATTTTTAATGCTTAACAGTTCATTTACATTAAGACCTAAGACTACATTGGGGATTGCATCGATTATAGCATTATTTACAATAATTCTTTATGTATTAGAATTAAAGAAAATATACAAGAAAGACCAGCAGTTAGATGACAAGGGCAGAATGTATGCAGGTTCAGCTATTAATGCCAATGAATCACCAGGGGCAAGGCGTAAGCGTGAAGACCAGCTTGCAGGCGATATAGCTGATGTTATAGACAAAGGCAGGCGTGAAGCAAGGTCATATGGACGTAAGAATAAAAGAAGAACAACAAGAACTAATATGGCAGTGGTAACTATGATAATTTCATTGGTGTGTTGTGTATTTCCTATGTTGTATGTCTATCTTCAGATGATGTCTATATTCTATGGCTCTGGAGATATTGTGGCGGGATTTTCTATAAGTGTTATATGTCTTATAACAGGTATAGTGCTTACTCTTGTTAATCATAAGACGTTTTAAAATGATAACTAATAGGAAGATATCAGGTAATATAGGTTCACTTGCAGCGATGGCAATAGCATCCATAGTGCTGTGGATTAATCCTGTATCGGATCTATATTACTATGGTGCTGTTATAGCTGAATTAATTGCAATAATGTATACTATTATGGATTTAATCAGATATTACAATGTTCTTGCAACTAGAAAGCTTCCACAGTTTGATAATTATAGTGGAGGTGATGATAATGCATAATAGAAGTATTATATGTGTTATAGATAGAAAATATACTGTTAAAGACATACATAGATGTATTCACGCAGTTATGGCGTTAACAGCAGTTGTTCTATTGCTATTAGTATTTGCGGCTTCTTCTTTACTACAGGTAAAAGCTGATGAAGAGAAGTATCAATATAATAATGTTGATACAGGATATGAGGCTGTTATAGAAGATGACGCAGACATTATAGATGAGAGTAATTATTCTTCATTGTTAGACATTATGAAACAGATAACAGTGTATGGTAATGTAATGTTAAAGACTATAGATACCAACAGCACCACTACTGAAAGTTATGTAAGAAGCCTGTACAGGGAAAAATATGGCACTGATAGTGGGACGATATTTATAATTGATATGTATAACCGTAATATCTGGATACATAGCAATGGTAAGATATACAGTACAGTTACAAGCTCATACGCAGATACAATAACTGATAATGTATACAGATATGCTTCATCAAAAGACTATTATATGTGTGCATATAAGGTGTATGAGCAGGAACTCGCACTTCTTAAAGGCAGAAGAATATCACAACCAATGAAGTATATAAGCAATGCACTTCTTGCTGTTGTAGCGGCATTAATTATTAATTATGGAATTGTAAGACTATATTTAAGGAAGAAGGCACCATCAAGAAAAGATATAATGAAGGTATATTTGCTGGAAAGGCAATTAATAATTGTCAGGTTACATACCGTTATCAGACCAGGACATATTCACCAGTACAGACAGACTCAGGCAGCAGCTCTTCAGGAGGCTCATCAGGGGCTCGTCTTCCGGTGGTTCGTCAGGTGGTGGAGGCGCTACGTACGTCTGAGCATCGATCGATGTACAGCTTACGTACGTCTGAAGC
>ENA-OQAS01001307-OQAS01001307.1-human-gut-metagenome-genome-assembly--contig:-NODE-1307-length-11887-cov-1.677636_pt1 | contig 11887 bp, 13 predicted proteins | sample MGYA00242733_ERZ504523 | MGnify/ENA primary metagenome ERZ504523 (study PRJEB26092, sample SAMD00036239) | human gut metagenome | host: Homo sapiens | study: EMG produced TPA metagenomics assembly of... | reverse complement strand
ATCATTTTTAATTGAATATTTACAATTTATTTACTAAAAAGATAAATTCAACAATATTGGGCATTGAAATTATTTTTAAATAAAAATCATTTATAATTTAGGCTTATCATTCGTAATGCCAGATATATAATTTAGAATTTTGGGTAAATCATCAAGTTATTAAACCAGATCACATTTAAACCAAAATCTGACATCATATATTCCATTTCATTCCAATGTTCCTCATTTACCTCCTTGGATGCTTCTCCTTTTAATGGCGTTTTCTTCAGAAATACATAATGAGGTAATTTTTCTATTTGATCTGAATCTTTATCTTTTTCTCGTGCCAACTCTAAAAGACGTCTCTGATTTGGATCTGTCATAGAAAAACCTATAAAAAAGCAGGTTGATGTATATAACGCATTTAACTGAACGACATTTGCCCAATTGTGAGGATTACTATATAGAGCATGATAATCTTTTTCACTTAAAACGGAATTAGATGGCTTTGTATTATCTCTTGAAATCATTCCATGAACATGATATATCGGAATTTGATTTATCCTGGGAATCATATTGCCAGAAACAGAATAAAATCCTTTTTTATTTAATAATTCATCTAAAAGGTCGTCAAAATTATATGTAATAATTTGTGCTGTTTTTTACGTCTAACTGCTTTTGATACAGCTTCTATAAGCGTAGACTTATATTTTTTCTTTTTGTACAATACATTGCGAATACGATCTATGAATATTTGCTTATTATCATCTTCCGTTCTACTATCATCTTTAAGATAACCATCTGAAGCATATCTGCCTGTTATTATACTTGAATATCCCAATGCAGAAGATATTGATTCTGAATTTGCACTATTAATATACTTATAAGGTGTATGATTTTCTTGATTTAACAATGCTTCTAATAGTTCTGACCAACTTGGTAACTTTGCATCCATAGATAGTCCCGCTCCCAAAAATAAAGTATATTTTGTATTGCTAAAGTCATCTTTTGCCTTATCAATTATATCAATTCTGTTAATGATTGACTTTTATTTTCTACAAGAGTCTTATTTTCTAAATCTTGTCTAAAATCATATAGCTCTATAAAAGAAGTATTTAAAGATTCTAAATATCGATTTAGATTAGAATTATCAATACGAGCAATATAAATAATTACTAACTTTGAAACTTCCTCTGCTTCAAACAATGGTAAATATTGTTGGTAAATCCAACTTATAGATGAATAATGTAAACGGCATTTAACTTCTATAGCGGTTTTGGGAGGCCAGTTCTTTTGGGGACACCCTTTAGTTAGGTAATAATCAGCTCTTATTTTCCCTGATAGAAGAGTCTTTTCTCTTTCTACAGTTCCGTTTAAACATACTGAAGTTAAAAATCCCCAACTTTATCTTCAAAAAGTTTTGCTTCTAAATATGAACTTGAATTCCCTGTTCTCATGATCCTTCTAAAATTATTATTAATCCTTTACAACCTTCTAAGGCATTAGTCTTTCGTTATATATAAAATATTGAATCCTAAATCATTAACTTCTCCAATTTCATTTTCCATCTTTTTCCAGTCTGGCATTTCCTGAGTCAACAACTCATAAAAGGCTTTGGTATGATTACGATGAACAAGATGGCAAAGCTCATGAATAATCACATATTCAATGCAAATTCGTGGAGCACCTATTAACCTCGGATTCAGCATAATTTGTCCGGAAGCGGTACAACTTCCCCAACGGGTTGCCATTTCTTTCAGTTTGATGGCAGACGGTTTGACCTGATAACGATTGAAACGTGATATCAAGGGATCAGCATACTCTTTGAACTTGATTTCAGCACGTTTTCTATACCAAGCTAAAAGTAAAGCACGCACATCCTTGCGATGCCTGCACTCTACCTCCAAGATATTTCCTTTGTAATGTACTTCATTACGTTCACTGTCAACCACACGCAGCATATACTGTCTGCCTAAATATAAATGAGATTCCCCACTGACATATTTACGTTCGGGAGTGTGTATACCGAAAGAAGAAAAATATCGTTGCTGTTTGCAAATCCACGAAGCCCGACGATGAACATGTTCTCTGATTTGCTCCAGTGGTGCTTCCACTGGAGCCTTTACTTCCACACTACCGTCTGGATGCACGCATATACCCAAAGTTTTTCTGGTTCTGTATTCTACAGCATATTCCATGACAACAGAGCCATATTCTATACAGTCTTTTATTTGATCCATAGTTTTGCCACGTCTACACAGCCGTCAATAATTGTATCCATATCATCAAAAGAGAAATTAAGTCCATACTTCCTTTTCACCTCATCTATCAGATAATCTTCCAGCTCGATTTTCATACGACCAATAATATCCGATTTCTGCTGCCAGTCAACCAATACACTACCATCCACAATTAATGTATGATTGATAATTTCATCAAAAGTCATAGCAGTTTCCAATGCCAATTTCTTCAAGCTCATCTGCGTGTCACTAAATATGCGCTGATAAGTTTCCAATGCTAATCCATAATAAGCTTTTGCTGCATTATTTTGCTGTAACTCTTCCGGCAATTCATTGTCGGTATGGGCCAATATATCCTCTTTGTATTTCAGGACTCGTTTCAAATACTCCAGTTCATCAATTCTGCCTTGTTCATAAGCAGCAATGGTCTCTTTCAGCAATTGGGAAATTTCTTATAAAACACCGGGTCTGTATCTATGTTTTCCGTAATGAATTTGCTGGTTCGGGAAGCTATTGTATCTGCCTTTGCCGCTATTCCTACAATCTTTTCCACTTCCTGTTCGAAGGCTTCCGTATCAAAGATATTCACCAATTCTGTGATTGGCTTTACAGCTCCACTTTCTACATGGCGATTAATCAGTTTTTGTATCTGACCTTCATATTGCTTGTAATCTATTGTGTCTGAATAGCGTAATTGAACAGCAGATCTCAACTTGACAAACATATTCAAGTCATCTTTGTATCGTTTGATATCTTCTTCTGGAGTCTTCGCATGGAAATCACGTGTAGAAAGAGCTATTTTCAGGCAAGATGCATAAGCTGTCAGTCTCTCATAAAACTCTTGCCGCCTATCTTCCTCACGTAATGACTGTGCATATGCCTCCAAGTCCCGTTTATTGGAAATTGACTTGAACAAATCCCATAAATTTGAATATTTCTGTGGCAATTTTGCTATTTCAGTATCAACTGATTCCAAAGTCTCACGAAAAACCGCCTGTTCTTCTTCATCATAATTAGAATACAAATCCAAAGCTTCGTCCAATTCTTTTAAGATCCATAATAATCAACGATGTAACCAAACTCTTTGCCATCACAAACCCGATTGACACGTGCCACAGCCTGCAACAATGTATGCCCGTTCAGTTTGCGGTCCAGATACATAACTACCACCTTCGGCTCATCAAATCCGGTCAGCAATTGTCCACCACAATCATTATCTCCGGCTGCTCCTGATTCTTGAAACGGGAAATCAGATTTTCCTGATATTTCTTAGGGGTTCCATGCTCATCCATCATTTTTTTCCAATAGGCCTTTACTTCTTCCGAAGTATCACCGTATGAAGACTCTTCACCTTCACGCGTATCAGGAGCTGTAATAAGCACTTCAGAAGATACCAAGCCAATCTCATCCAAATATTTTTTGTACAACACAGCAATGGCTTTCCTCGGTGTAACCAGCATAGCTTGAATTTCGTTCCCTGCCAGTTATCACGGAAATGTTCAGAGATATTCCAGGCAATGGAATACACCCGCTGGTCTGTCTGATTCACAAAATCGGTGCGCGAATATTTTTTCTTTAAATCGGCCGTCTGATATTCATTCAGTCCTTCACAAACTTGGTAAAGAAATCGTCTATGGGCTTCGTGTACATGCTGAGGTACAATTCGCCCTTCATAAAGTAATGGAACTACGGCACCGTCTTCTACAGCCTGACGCATGGTGTATACCGGACGGATGATACCGCCGAACGTATTAGCCGTATTCTTTTCCTTCTTCATCAACGGGGTACCAGTAAAAGCAATCTTACAAGCATTAGGTAATACCTTATCCATCTTGATAGCCATTTCCTTGTACTGACTGCGGTGAGCCTCGTCAATCAGGATAAAGATATTCGGATCCGTCAACGGGTGTTTTATTCTCTTCACGGCTGTCTCAAACTTATTAATGACAGTCGTGATAATGGCATCGGTTTTACTTTCCAGCAGTTCCACCAAATGAGTGCCGGTGGTGGCATTAATTACTTCCCGCCCACATTTCTTGAATGTATTGGTAATCTGACTGTCTAAATCCGTACGGTCAGTCACCATCACAATTCTTGGATTCAGTATTTCTTTAGCTTGTGCAATAGCTTGCGCTAGCAAAACCATCGTAAGTGATTTTCCACTGCCTTGTGTATGCCACACTACCCCACCTCACGTTTCCCATGGTCTAACCGTCTTGACCCGTTCCGTAATCTCCTTTACCGTGAAATACTGTTGATAGCGGGCCAATTTTTTAATTCCCCCATCGTAGATAGTAAAGTTATGAATGAGGTCGAGCAATCTTTCCGGGCGGCATAAGCCGAACAGATACAGGTCCTGCTCCGTAGGTAGCACCCTTTCTTGTTCCATGGCATCGAAATACGCCCGCACATAACGGAAACGATCACTGAACAGGTGTGCCTTCCGCTTTTCATCCAGCGGCGTATTGACCAGACAGTTCAACTGCTGTATATGTTCCGCCTCTTCTTTCTCTGTGAGAAACATCTCTTTCCACTTCGTCCAAAATTTGGCCGGTGTACCTGTAGTGGCATACGCCCCATAACTGTTTCCTATGCTGAGCAGCAAAGCACTATACAAGTAAAGACTGCGAATTCCATCATCTTTTTGATTACGCAGATGTTGGGATATAGCCTGGTCAAGTGCCGCTTTGATATCGGGACGCTTACATTCTATCACTACCAGCGGAATACCGTTGACAAACAAAACTATATCTGGACGGTACGTATCGGCCATTCCGGTGCGGGTCACTGCAAACTCTTCCGCCACATGAAACACATTTCTTTCCGGATGTTCCCAGTCAATAAAACGCATGGTATAGCTTTTCTTGTCACCATCGATACTCTGTTCAAACGCCTTACCCAATGTCAATAGATTGTAAACGGCTTCATTTCCGCTCAAGTACCCACCTTCCATCGGGATATTGCGCATAGCCAATACACCGTTTTCAATGTTTTGTTCTGAAAACAGTTCCTCCTTGTTGCGGTTCACCCGAATGGAATTGATGCGACGTAACTGGTTGCGAAGCACATCTTCCAGCAGGACATTCGATGTCTTCCCGCCACGCATAGCCAATGCTTCGTCAGGAGTCAAATATGTATATCCAAACTTCTGCAATAGCTGCAAAGCGGGTATCTGGCTGATATGGTCTTCTTTAAATGATATTCCTTGCATATAATTCAATCTCGAAATCATGATTTTTGTCATTTCTTTATCTTCTTGTGATGCAAGTCTAAAAGACGTTGAAATTCGTAATCTGCTTTTATTTTATCTAGGATCCTTTTAACCACCATATTAATTTCTTTCCCTGCACGGTAATCTGCTGGGCATACAAAATTGACACGATTATCCTTTATAAGCTGAAGTGCCGTTGCTTTCTTTACACTATTACCATTAGCATAGACAGCAATGGAATGTCCTCCATGTTCCTTGATCATCTTCATGCAAGGAATATCAGTATCTCCATCTCCCAAATAAATCATACGTTCAAACGGGATAGGACGTTCTTTTTCCGGTATGTACTGATTGATTTTTTATTGTCACTTACTTCTTTAATACCTTTGTTAATCTTAAATAAAAAATTGAGTCTTTGCCGTATAGTCAATAGCGACAGCCGGCCAATAGGCAATCCCATCCACATCATAAAGAAACGAACAGGCATAAATATTCTCAAATTCTTTTGCAATAGGAGTTCCCTCTATCATTTCTTTCAGCCCTGAGGAGTTGATGTAATGCTTTACATCTAGCCCTATACTTTTACCGTACTCGTTAACTAACGCGAACCATTCTTTAACCCCATCAAATAGTTCTACGTTTTCTCCAAATCTTTTAAACGACTCTCTCCGCAAAGAAACACCATTGTTCTTTGCAGCCTGTATCATCAGATACATATAAGTTAGAATACCATTGGCATCATTATCTTCAGATAACTTTTTATTCTTTGCCCAAAATTCTGCTTTATCTTTACCTATGGCTTGTATAAAGCCAAATTCCTGCATGTTACCGGGAGAAGTGTACCATCAAAGTCGTATATAAGTGCTACTATTGGTTTTTTCTTTGCCATAAAATCTAATTTAAATTTACTTTAACTCTTTCCACTGAGTTTCAAAACTTTTTGCTTCACCTTTTAATAATGGATATAAAGATAAGTCCTTTTTCTTTTGTGGGAATAATTTACCTGTCTTGACTTCCAAAACCGCAAAAATAGGTTCAGTTCCTCCTACTTTCGATCTCATTTCATGTTCCAATAAAGTTAAAATTAAATCAGCATGTTTTCTATTCATCGACTCATTTACTGACATAAATAACTTTATAACAAATATTTTTTTATTTATTTCTAAAATCAGTTCAGGATTTAAAGCGATGCTAATATCGCCTATTATCCATGTTTTTCTTATTGGAGTAAGATATTTAATTTTTTTCTTTCCAAGGAATTTTTTATATCCACTAATTAAAATTTCATAATTAGATCTTCTTTCACTAATTATATGGTTGATTGTATCATCTATAAAATCAATATTTTTACCTTTCTTATGAAATTCTATTATCCGATTTCTTAAAGCATACCAATAGTCGGTAGTATAAGGGTTGTCTTCAGTTTCCCTCCTTTTCTTGGCAACTCTTACCACTGTTGCCTTAGCTGTACCTGACTTATTAACAAAATTAATAAATTCTGTCAACGTAATTTTAATATTTTCCATAATTATTCGTTATTCGTCTTTTACCTGTTAATAATACTTGCATCAAACCTTTCCTTTGCCATTGATATTTACTTAGCTTTTGTTTCGCCAAAAGAATTTCATGATCACAAAGTGAAAGAATATTTGCTATCGCAGCTTGTTCTTCTATACAAGGAATATCAATAATTGTATTCTTTAGAGCATCTTTAGTTATAGAATATACTTTTATACCTTTGCATTATTGAAATTATCTGCTTATGATATCTCTCAGAATTTAAATAATATCCTAAATATTTGGGAGTAAATTTTATTATAGGATGAATCAAAATTGTATGAAGTCCAGAAACAACCTTTATGTTATCAATATTAATAACTTCACAACAACGGCCTACCATTTCATCTTCAGCTGTGTCTGCCATAATGACATCTCCGTTATTGACATAATCTTTCGGACTATACCCAATTTGTTCATTTATATATGGAATATCCTCTTTTGATGCATCTAAAACCGATGAATATCTTACTAATACATCTCCATAATGAATATTGAGAATGTTTCCTTTTACACTATTAAGTTGTTCGCGGGAAAATGAATTCGCACTCAAAAGATAGCTGCATCTCCCAATTTTACTTTCTTCCACTCTCTACTAAACCCCGGCAAACGTTTCTTTCCTGTGAGTAATTGTTGCATCAATCCTTTTTGCGCAATTCAAGTTTCTCAACGAGCTGCATTTGTTTCTCAATAGCTTTATCCCATGTGTTTAGTATAGCTGCTATTTTTCGTTGTTCTGCCAGTGGAGGCAGTAAAATTCTGACCTTATTTATGAGATTAAAATTTATTGAATATACTTTAGTCCCTTGAGCAATTCTCTTCAAGGCTTTGGATACCGGCCAAGAATAAAACATTAAGGAACCATATCCTAATAAAACAAATTTGGGGTTAGGACGAATAGCAATAGTATGCAATCCTCCAATTACCTTTTGTTGCCCAATATTCAGCAATTCCCATGCATGCCCTATACCGTCATAATCTTCTGATGCATCAGGAAGCAGAATATCCCCACTTTGTAATTTGGGAAAATCGATCTCGTTAATCTCACTATCTGATATCATTCCATCTATGAGGTATGGTAAACGATCTGTATCTAGACGTACATTATATTTTTCACCAGATTTATGGATATCACCATAGTGAATATATGTCAAAGTATGTACATTATCACTCAATTTATCTCGTGAGTATGAAAATGTTTTAATAGGAGTTGCAATTGTTTTTAATCGCTTTATTTCCCACTCTTGTGGAATAATTCCTAATACAGTTTCTTTATATCCTTGTGGTATGTTCTGGACTTTATTCATTTCAATTGTATTGTTTGCTGTTTTTTTCGATTAATATCCCAATCATCATCCCATACATAAGTGATTGTCATAGTAGGAACGCTTCTCCTGATTCTAAAAATATTTAAAGAAAAAGCTTCACCAGCATTTAGACAATTATACGGAAGAATTACAATCTTGCGAATATCATAATTTTCAATATCAAATTCTTCAATACGAATATTTTTAGCAGAAGCCCTACCTCTATTTTGGATTTTCAGAGAATAATGTTCTCCTCTCAGGAGTGATATTTCACCCACTATATCAGCTTTTTTATTTGCATGTTCTTCATTCTGGAACTGCTTTATATGATACATATTAAGTAAATGCTCCTGTTTTTTCAATTTTCTGTCATGAATAACATAAGTATATAAACTTATAACCACAGCAATAGTAGAGAGCAAAAGTGATATGATAGAAGAAAAAGATTCCATATATTAGTCTTAATATCCCAAATCCTTTAAATAATCTCCCATCTTAGCCTGCACCTCTGCTAATTCTGCCTCCAATGCATCAATTTCTTTCTGTACGGCCGGAATATCCACTTCTGCTTCTTCCTCAAAAGTGTCCACATAGCGAGGAATGTTCAGATTATAGTCATTTTCCTGTATATCAGCAGGAGTAGCTACAAAAGCGTATTTCTCTTCTGCGACACCGGGTTCGAGCTGCCCCGCAGTGAACTGTTGATAAACAGAAACGATATGGCTAATATCTTCCAGACGTAACTTGTTCTGGTTCTTTCCGTTTTCATACTCTCTGCTGGCATCGATAAATAATACATTGTCCGTCTTCTTCCCCTTATTGAAAATGGCAATGGCTGCCGGAATACCTGTTCCAAAAAACAGATTAGCCGGCAATCCGATAACAGCTTCCAACAAATTCTCATCAATCACCTGTTTGCGGATTTTGCCTTCGCTTGCTCCGCGGAACAGTACGCCGTGCGGAATTACTACACCGACCTTACCGCTACCATCCTGAGCTACTTCTATCATGTGGGAAATAAAAGCCCAGTCGCCTTTGCTCCTTGGTGGAACACCTCTCCAAAAACGGTTATAAGAATCGTGAGCAGCCTCTTCAGCTCCCCATTTGTCTAACGAAAATGGAGGATTAGCAATCACTGTATCAAACTTCATTAACTTGTCATCCTCTTTCAGTTTCGGATTGCGTAACGTATCTCCCCAGCGTATCACTGCGTTGTCGAAACCGTGGAGGAACATGTTCATCATGGCCAGCGCCCAAGTGCTGCCATTTACTTCCTGACCGTAAAGAGAGAAGTTATTGTTACCCACCTCCTTGCCGGCCTTAATTAGCAGAGAGCCGGAACCACAAGTCGGATCACAGATACGTGCACCAGGTTTACTCTTTGTCAGTTTAGACAACAAGTTGAAACTTCTGCCGGAGTAAAGAACTCTCCCGCTTTCTTCCCTGACTCACTAGCAAATGTAGAGACCAGATACATATAAGCATCTCCAATGATATCATTATTTCTAAATGAGATTCATCCAATTCCAGTTCACTGAAATCTACCAATAGATTTTTCAATCGGGCATTCTTTTCTTTCGGTTCACCCAAATTAGCTGAATTGAAACTGATATTACGAAAAATACTACTACCGTCTTCACTGCTCATTTTCTCACGATTGGCATCCTCAATGTCTGCCAATGCCATATCAATCAACTCTCCGATATTGTCCGCCGTACGGTGTTGATATAAATAATCAAATGAACTGGTTTCAGGAATAAGGAAACGTTCATGACGCATGGAACGGGCCGCCCGTTCTTTATCTCCTTCGTATCTGTTCAAATATTCTGAATATTTGGCTTTGTACACATCACTGACATATTTCAAGAAAAGCATAGTCAGAATATAATCTTTATATTGACTAGGATCTATCACTCCACGGAAAGTGTCACAAGCTTTCCAAACTACACGATTGATTTGTGACTGATCTGTTTTTTTGTTGAATTTCCATATATTGATTACTTTTATTTTATTCATTAATAATTGTTGTACAATGGTCTGTTTTTTTCAATGATTGCTTGTTGTAGCTCCATTTCTCTTTTTGACAAACGAGCTATTGGCTACAATAGTTTTTTGTTCTTCTAACGAAGGGACGGGTATCTCTAAATTTTCCACAGCAGGTTTATGAATAAGTGGTGTTGCACTACCGACCTGATTGCTTTTGAAATATGCCTTTATAGAAGGTTGACGCAAGAACCAACAAAGATACTCAGGTGTAACTACCGGTGATTTCAATCGTATTACGAAAAAGAAGTAGAAGCTACCGCTTTTTCTTGCTCACGAAATACCACACTTAAGTAATTTACCCCCTTAGAGGCAAAAAGAATATCACCTTCTTGCAATAAATTCTTCTGCATTTTAGCTGTCAATAATACTCGGGAAGCATATTTTATAATTACCGCATCCGTACAATCTTTGGTCTGTAAATATGCTATCTCTCCATCAGGATCTGTTTTCTCATACACTCCAGATAGGATTTCTGCAAGGTCTTTTAGATATATTTTTTTCTTAGTAATCATTTTACTTTAATTTATCAATGCAAATATACATCTTATTTTTAAGATTCCAAATAGTATAATATATTTTTCTAAGTAATCTAATTACTATTTATATTACATAGGTATAATACCATATATTATTCATACGATAACATGATAATCTCTACCTACATTGAAAAAATAAACAACTCATTTCCAAATACATGTTACATTGATATAGGAAAGCCAGAATTAAAAAAAACAGAAGCAAATACTTATGAATATGAATAATATAACCCTATAAAGACTAAAAATCATACCATTATTTCATTTCTTACAGCAAATATCGCCCTTTGCCACTGACTGTGCAAGGCGGCCCTATCGGCTGGTTGGCTGGAAAAAATCATCCTCGCTTCGCTCCGGTATTTTTCGCCAAGCCTTGCACCGGTCATTGGCAAAGAACAGCCAGGCCAGTAAGAAATTGAAATACTGGCTCCACGGAGCCGGTCATGTCTAATTTAAATAAAAGAATATGACTGAAGAAGTTGGAAAGAAGGTATGTGAAGGTACAGTAGCAGACCTTATGAAGAACAAGACCGGAAAACAGACGGTTATCACGTTGACAAGAAAGAATGCTTACCGAGTGAAGAAAATCAGAGAACAAGGGACGGATGACGAAGCCGTCCTTTTTCATTTCCGTAAACGCTGTACGGGAATGGGCTCCTATGTACACACAATCGAAGCGGCAGACGGAGAAACAGAACTTCATCCGTCTGAATTTGAAAAATGGGAAGCTGTGGAATTCCTGTATCCCGGCTATCTGGAAGACCTGCTTGATGCTGCATACAACGCGTACAGATGGAGTTCCTTCGAACCTGAAGCAAGGGCGGAAACAGACATCATGCAATATGAAAACAACTTGTAGAGGATCTGAAACAGATTCCGGAAAAAGCAGAACGAGTATGTCAGTGCATACCTGAATTAGTCAAGACTTAATCTGACAGTTACGTATAAAAAGAATAAATTTGTAACAGAAAACAGATTAAGTTATGACAACATCAGAAAGGTCATCAAGAA
>ENA-OQAS01001306-OQAS01001306.1-human-gut-metagenome-genome-assembly--contig:-NODE-1306-length-11888-cov-2.500723_pt1 | contig 11888 bp, 15 predicted proteins | sample MGYA00242733_ERZ504523 | MGnify/ENA primary metagenome ERZ504523 (study PRJEB26092, sample SAMD00036239) | human gut metagenome | host: Homo sapiens | study: EMG produced TPA metagenomics assembly of... | reverse complement strand
CAAAATGCCGCCCACGGCCCCCATCAGGTTGATGATGGCATTTGCACGCTGCGCAGCGGCTTAGGGGTCACGTCGGGCATCAGCGCCACCGCGGGCGAGCGATAGTGCCCATGGAAACCAGCAGCAGACCCAGCACTATAATGAACAGCACCAGCGTGCCGGTGCCGGGGTTTGCCGCATAGCGGTCATCCAGCAGCGGGATCAGTTCATCAAAAAAGGCCGCCAATGCAGTGCCGCCCACAATGAACGGCATCCGCCGCCCGATGCGAGTGCTGGTCTTATCGGACAGTGCGCCAAAGAACGGCAGCAAAAACAGCGCCAGTACGTTATCTGCCGCCATAATAGCCCCGGCGAGGGTCTCGTTCAGTTTAAAGGTGTCGGTCAGGATCAGGGTCATCACGCTGTCGTACATCTGCCAGAACGTACAGATCGACAAAAACGCCAGGCCCACCAGAATCGTGCGACGGTTGTTCAGCTTCACGGCAATGCTCCTTCTTGACGGGGCCGTTTCGCCCCGGAATAGGAACATTGTAACATCGTTTGGTCGTTTTGTCTATAATTATGCGGAGATTGTTTTATACTTTACGCAAATTTGACGATTTTGGTAGCAAAAGGGTTACCTGCGGGCTAATAGGCGCCGAATCATCCTTTGAAATTCAGACATTCCCCATCATACTCACAGATAATTTCCTGTCCGGGAACGATTGTTACCATATAGCCATCTTTTCCGAAATTCAACGCAATGACTTTGCCATCAACCGTATGAAAAAGCTGTATGATTATGTCCGTGGACTTTGGTGTTTTATCAAAATACGTACTTGGCTTTGTATCTTTGGTGATTGCCTTGCCATCGAAAAATGTATAGCGCGCATTGTTTTTGTTTGCACTGTCCAAATACGCCAACACCATGGCGGAAACTCTGCGGCTTGCCGTCCCCGCTTCCACCGTATCCTTTGGGTTCTTTTGCAATGCATTCAGCGCGGCGTTAGAAATTTTGCCTACATTGTTTACCCATTCATTGTTTATGCAGACAGAAAACCTGCAGTTGCTTTTATTGTTTGCAGAGTTGGCGGTAAAACTCTCCGGGTATAGGGCATAGCACTCCGACAAGGCAGCCTGCGACGCTGTCCACACATCTCTTGCCTCCGTTATCACAGCTTTCTTTTTTGCTTTGTCTATATATCCGGTAAGCGATGGTACAAGCAGAGCTGCTAAAACCGCCAGAATTACCAGCACAACAATAAGCTCAACCAATGTGAACCCGCGCTTGCGATTGTTTCTTTCCATGTAAGCCCCTAACCATTTGCCGTACTTCCGTTTAATGTTATTCTAATCCATTATAATGATAGCACATTTGCGAGAAACCGTCAACAAACGTCCCGTTCCTGCATCACAAATTTGTTCCGGAGGGGGCTCTGTAAAACTGTTTGGCGTATTGACTTTTACGCGAAAAAGGCACAGCATCGTCAGCATAGGAACTCAGCGTGTCGGAAAATAAATCTGCTTTGTCTGCCACAAAAAATACCTAAGCCATTAAAAGGCTTAGGTATAAGGAATGCCGGTGATGGGGTCGAACCCATACGGTGTCACCACCAACGGATTTTGAGTCGATTCCAGCAAAAAGCATGTAAATGTAGCTTTGCCTTTTTTAGCCCTTTTTCTTTCCTAAATTGTGCAGTAAAAATTGCGAATGGTCAAGCAAAAGGCGAAGCTTCAGACCATGCTGTGAGAAAAAAATCGGCAGACATATTTGACATAAAGTCCAAATGTGCGAGTGGACACGCCTCAAAAAGTGGCAGAATCGTGTGTGCGGCGACAAGAATAAAAGAGTAAAAAACACACTCTAACGGACAATAGTGGACATTATCTAACCATCAAATGCTTTGTGTAACCCCATTATTGTTGGATTGCCAAACTGCCAATTGTGCAAGTTTTTTCCGCCAAATTCAAAACACACCAAGGGGAAAGTGTACTCTTTTATTTTGAAAAGATATTGACCATCGGCTCTCCCCCTAACAACCCCCTCTCAGCTGGCTGAAGTGAAAAATAGCCAGCTGAAAAAGATAAGATTGTATCCTTAGCACCTTACCTGTACCGGGCAAGGTGCTTTTTATTTACAGACTTGGAGGTAGCCTATGGGTAAATATCAGAAAAACATTGAAGCAGCCCGCAGCGTCACGATCATGCAGTATCTGGCCACCTGCCACCCCGGTGAGCTTGTGCGAAAAACAGACGATGAGTATTGCACGAAAACGCATAGTAGCCTTGTGATTACGCCGAGCAAAGACCTGTTTCATTGGTTTTCCCAGAACATTGGCGGCAGAAGCGCGCTGGATTACATGACGAATGTGGAACGCGTGGATTTTGTCAGTGCAGTCCGCTTTCTGAATAATCTGACGCCTGTCCCTGTTTCTTCTCAGATGGCTAAAATGCCTACGCCCACAAAGCAACAGAAATCGCGTGAGTTTGAATTGCCAAAAGCGGACAAAAACTGCGAGGCCGTTGTCGCTTACCTGATGCACCGCGGTATCAGCCCAAAGGTACTGCGCTACTGCGTGGGCAGCGGCATCCTGTACCAGACCACGCGCGCCAGCTATCGCAACTGCGTTTTCGTGGGTAAGGATGAATATGGTGTGGCGCGTTGCGCGTTCCAGAGAGGCTGTCAGGGCACTTTTCGAGGTGATGTTTCCGGCAGCCAGAAACAATACGGCTTTTTGATTTCTGCCGAAGACCCGGCGTGCGATACCGTGGAGATTTACGAAGCGCCTATTGATGCCATGTCGGGTGCGACCATCCGTCAATACAAGCATGATAAACCCTGGCGCAGTGTGCATTATCTGGCGCTGGGCGGGCTGAACTATCTTCCCATCGACTACTTTTTACAGCAACACCCGCAGGTGAAAAATGTGGTGCTCTGCTTTGACCGCGATGAGCCGGGGCGGAACTTCACGGAAACCGCCGCGAAAAAACTCACAGATAAAAAATACGCGGTCAATGATATGCCCCTGCCGTGGGTAAGGACTATAACGAATATTTGGTAGCAGCCAAAAAGCTGATCTCCATGGAAAGATGAGGATGAACATGAAACTATAGCCGTTGCAAATCAAAAAGGCGGTGTGGGCAAAACGACCACCGCCGTGAATCTTGGCACCTCGCTGGCCGCTATGGGCTACAAGGTGCTGTTGGTGGATGCCGACCCCCAGGGCGACTTGAGCAGTTACCTTGGCTACACTGGTGCTGCCAACAGCGCAACGCTCAGCGACCTGATGGAATCCGTCATTTCAGATGAACCGGCACCGGAAGTGGTGATGCACCATGAAGAACAGGTAGATTTTATCCCCTCGGACATAGGGCTCTCGGATATGGAAGTTCGGCTGGTCAATGTAATGGCGCATGAGCGCATTCTGACGCAGGCGTTGGAACCGTTCAAGGACAAATACGATTACTGTCTGATTGACTGTATGCCATCGCTGGGTATCCTTACGGTGGCTTCGCTTGTGGCTGCCGACCGGGTGCTGATTCCCGTTCAGGCACAGCATTTTGCCCTGAAAGGCGTGGTGTCGCTGTTCAAATCCATCAATCAGATCACGCGCCGCATCAAGCCGGAGCTTGAAATTGATGGCATTGTTCTGACCATGGTGGACCGGCGCACCAATCTAAGCAAAGATGTCTGTGCCGCTTTGCGGAGTTCCTACGGGCACGCGCTGAAAATTTATCGCACCGAGATTCCCGTGAGCACACGCACTGCGGAGAGCGCCTCCAGCGCCCACAGCGTACTGAGCTACGATGCCAGCGGTCCTGCAAGCATCGCCTATAAAACCTTGGCAAAGGAGGTCGTGGACAATGAGAGAGTACGGCAGCAACATCATACTCCCCTCACTCGATAATCTCTTTTCCAGTGAGCAGGAACGGCAGGATGCCAAGTTAGAGAAAATCCAGATCCTGCCGCTGTCTGAGCTGCACCCCTTTGAGGGGCATCCGTTTCAGGTGCGTGACGATGAGGAAATGGACAAGATGGTGGACAGCGTCAAAGAATATGGCGTAATGACCCCCGCCATCGTTCGCCCGCGCAGGGACGGCAGATATGAAATTGTAGCCGGGCACCGCCGCTGCCACGCCAGCCAACGCGCCGGAGTGGACACCATGCCCTGCATTGTGCGGGATATGACGATGACACCGCCATTATTTTGATGGTGGATTCCAACTGCCAGCGTGAGCATATTCTGCCAAGCGAAAAGGCCAAGGCGTACCAGATGAAGTTGGAGGCGATAAAAAGAAAGGGCGGCAGACCGTCAAAAATAAATTCGGGCCAAGTTGGCCCGAATTATTTTGAGCGTCGTTCCAATCAAATAGTCGCCGATGAAGCCGGAGAAAGTGTAAAACAAGTTCAGCGTTTTATCCGCTTGAACAGCCTCACCCCTGACCTGATGCAGCTTGTGGATGACGGCAGACTCAAGACCACCCCTGCGGTGGAGTTGAGTTACCTGACGCCGGAGGAACAGGAAGAATTTCTCTCTTACATGGAAGAAGAGGGCTGCACGCCGTCTTTGTCACAGGCGCAAAAGCTCAAAGCCGCCAGCAGGAGAGCGTCCTGACAAAAGACAAAATCCACGGGATTATGTCTGCCCGTTCCCCCAGCGTAAAGCCGCGCGAGCCGCAACTCACGATTGCCGTTTCCAAGGTCGAGCGCTATTTCCCCAAAGGTTTTACCAGTGACCAAATGCAGAATCTCATTGTGAAGCTGTTGGAAAATTACTATCGAAGCCACCAGCATGACAGCCGATGAGGTGTTCGTATGACGAGATATTTAGTCGTGGAACCCGGTTACTGCCCCTATCAGGCGGGCTTTGCCAGCGCGGCAGAGGCCGCAGAGCAGGTCGTTGAGGGAGATTACCAGATTCTGAAACCGTTTGGAACCCCCAAAATCGGCTGATATGCAGCTGTGAACAAAGCCGACTGAAATACAACCGGCAAATCAACGATGACGGGCTGACCATCGAGGTCGGTTTTGATCTGTGGCTGAACGGAGATAAGATTGTGGGTTTATCCAAGGAACAGGCAGACCGATACAGCCGCCTGCTGTTTCTGCCGCAGGTGGAAGATATGCGGTCCGGTGATTTCCGGCGGCGAAGATTCGCCCGCAGGACGAGCGCTTTGGAAGTAAGATTTCTTTTGGGAAAGGTTGAGTCGATGATGGATATGAATTATAAAGGCACCGTGATGCACATTGGCGCTGCCCCCGCAGAGGAACAGAACTACTGTTACAGCACCTCAGACGAAGCACAGGAAAGAGCCTGCATTGGGCATTTGCGTGGGGATTTTGGCTCGGATGGCAAGGGCTTTTTTACAAGCTGGTTTCCGCACACCGGAAAAATCATGGCGGAGGATGCACACAAGGTTTTCTGCACAGAGCTTGATTATGTGGTTTCGGCGCTGCGCGAAAATGGCTTGCTGAAAGACCGCGCTACCATGGCCAAGCATACCGCGCGATGCAGGAAGCCAGAATCCCCTTGAGTGACAGTAAGCCTCATTCATAATGTTTTTGACAGAAACTGTGAGATCATCGGCAGCGTCATTTTCCGTATCTACATTATCGTTAATTGCGATAAAACGCACTCCATAGGCTGGAAATACTCTGCGCATATAACGGCCTGTTTCTATGTACTCACGACCTAAGCGGGAGAGGTCTTTGACAATCACGCAGTTAGCTTCGCCTTGTTCGATCATCCGCATCATTTCCTGAAATGCCGGGCGATCAAACAAAACTCCACTATAACCATCGTCAATTTTTTCTGCCACAACCTCAATTTCCGGGTGTCGGGCTATGTAGTCATCGATCAGGCGCCGCTGATTGGCAACGCTGTCACTTTCTACTGTTTTATCATCCGTATAAGAAAGACGGATGTACTTAATCGCTTTGTAAACCTGCATAAAAAAACACTCCTTTCGTTGCACAGAAAAATCCCCGCAATTCAAGAAGTGTGGTTATGCCATATTCAATTCCTTTTCCGATTCTTATTCTACCATGCTTTTACGGAAAGTCAGCCCCTTTCTTAAAATTGCGCCTATCGTAAAATACCCTTGATACATTCTTCCAGGGTAGCTCCTTCAGCAGAAAAGCTGGCCTGTACAGTAAAACGGCCACACTTAAAATGGTATGGATTTTTTATCTGCTGAACAAATTCTGCAATCCGTTCATCACGGGAAAGTTCTTTGTTGACAGAGACATCCCGAATGTCTACCAGCGTACCCACTTCACTGACAATGGTGTTCAATTCCATAGTATCAACTCCCTTCTGAAAACTGTGTTATCAAAACCACATGAATAGGTCGGATCTATGGTTATTGCACACATAAATCCGGCCCATTATATCTGATTTCGATTTTACTGCCGTATTTGCCACGCACCCCGGCAAGTCCTTCTGTTATAAGGACGGGGCTGTTACAGGCTGCGGGTAGCGTCACCGCATCATAGTCCCACATACGCCGCCGCTTTGCCAGAGCAAGCAAACGCCGCAGGAACTCTCCCCAAGTCTTTAGGAAGCTGTGAAGAAGTACCATTATGATCTGTGTCGTTATCGCGTCCGGCTTGCCACAGCCGGTTTCGTAGGTTGCGTTTATCGCTCGGACAGCTTGGATTCATCACCTCCTTAGGCTGCCTGTCACCGCGCCGCCCCATCTGCCGCTCGGAACACAGAATGAAGTACCTGTAACAGCGTATATTCGGTTGTCAAGGAACAAGCAAGGGGCATGGCAGACAAATTGATATTGCAGTTGGGGTGGGAGGATGTATATGCTTCCTTACCACACCCGTCCAGCTTGTCCCGCCGAATATGTCCCTCTACTATTCAGTACATTTTTAGGGGCAAAGTTGCCGTCTGTTATAAAATTTCTTTGAAATATTTTTCCAGACTACGCAATCCGGCTTCGATAGAACGGGTGATCCGGCTTTTGTGTGTTCCTTCCGCTTTGGCAATATCTGCTTTGCTCATGCCAAGAAAAAAGTGTGCATAGATCCGTTGGCGCTGCTTTACCGGAAGTTTGGAAAGACCTTTATAAATCAACTCCGTCATTTGACGCTGTTCCCAAATTTCTGCCGGGTTAAGAGGCTTTTGCAATATCTCACGCTCAATACCTTCGTCTCGATCCAGAGAGTAAAATGCTTTATAGCGGTATGTACGAATCCGATAGGCTTCTTCCAACAACATATATTCCCGAAGCAACAAAGCAACTTCATCCGGCACCTCAACGATCATGTCCTGTGTATAATACGGGTAATAATCCCGAAGATTGATTTTCTTCATAGTAATTTCCTCCAATTTCGATGTTTGAGTTGATGGCAAAAATCGAAATCAGAGGGTGGGCTGCGGCAGCGATAAGGTCTAAGTCTCTTTCTGATTAAAAAAAGGGTACAAAAAAGCGCGCCCGTACAAAGAACAGGCGCGCCAAAGCAGCAGTATAAAATTTTTCCGGGAGGTTGACAGCGAAAATGCTCAAACTTTGTCGAAACCAAAAACGCCGCAATCCATACGAGCTGGACTACGACGTATAGGTGACTGAATGTAAAGCAGTTTATCTGCAGATCTGTGTTGCATAGACGCATAGGCATTTCCTCCCATCAAGGAGGAACCTGAATCGGCTGCTTGATACCTCCTTGGGAGAAAATTATATCGGTTATGTTTCCTTTATCAGTCCGCAGATATTCGCTTTTTACTCTTTATATTCGCAATTTTCTACATATTCCGCTCTTAGAATATATGCTGCAAAAAGCAAGCCCACAAGGGGAAACAACACCTTGTGGGCTCATGTTATAGATGTTCAAATTTATAGCCGATCCCGGCGACACTCTCAATATAGTTTGGAAGATCCGGTTCAAAGCGCAACTTCTTACGCAGCTTACTTATATGATTATGAATCGCTTTTCTCGAATAGAAATCACAATCCTCTTTCCAAACCAAATCGGTAATCAGTTCGTAAGTAAAAACACGTTTGGGATTGGCAATGAGTAATGCCAGTATATCAAACTCCTTACTTGTCAGGTTGATAATCCGTTCACGAACCCTGACAGTACGGTGTTCCAGGCATAGATAAAGCTCGCCTTCCTGTATTTCTGTCAGAGGATTTTTCTCTGCTGTGGAAGAAGTGTGACAGGAATTGAATACTGTTCCATGACAGACTCCTTGCTCCAAAATATATTGCATTAGAGCATTCTTTTGTTCCTCGTTAAGAAGCAGAAATAACTTTTCGCCAATCTGTTTGCCGGATTCTTCTATATCAAAAACAGCTAATGTCCCATCACATCATCACCTCCATAAAATTTTTCAATTACTCCACAAAGAACAAAACCTGCCGGATCAGCTCCGGGATATTGACCGGGGCGGTGATACAGTCGTTCACGCCCTCATGCCGGTATTCATATTCCGTGGCAGGGTCGTTGTTCTCGGTGAGGATAAAGAACGGCAGAAGCCGGACAGGGGGATTCTTCATTTGGAACATCCCCGCCACCCGCCGTAGCGTATGAAACAGCTCCATTGCTGTGCCGTCCGGCAGTTCCAGATCGCACAAGATCAGTTCTATTTCCTTATCCTCAAAAATCCGGCGCTTGGCTTCCCAAATCGAGGAAACCAGAATCAGGTCAAAGCCCTTTTGTAGCATAGCAGCCCGCAGCACTTCGGCGCTGGTATCTTCTGCATAGACAAAGAGCAGCTTGTGAAAAGTCGGGGCCTTTTCGCCGGATAACTGCCGGTAGGCGTATTCCACCAGCTTATCTTGTAGTAGCAGTCCTTTCATTTTGTCCATGCACAGCGTCGCGCCCCGGCGCATAGCTTCCTGTTCGTAGTCGTCCTTGTCATGACAGGACGCCAGAATAAAAGGCAGCTCCTTGTCTGCGGCCCGCACCTCGTCCAGAAAGTCCATGCCGGAACCGTCCGGCAGGTCGAGATCACAGCAGACCACCAGCGGCATTTCCTCTTGGATGGCGGTCCGCGCTTCTTTCAGCGTACAAGCCGTTTTTACCGGGTAGCCCCGGTGCTGTAAGTATTTTTGCAGGCACCATGTATAGGTGTCGCTGTCGTCGATCAGCAGTATCTTTTTCATGTGTCCTCACCCCCAATATTGATTTACCACAAGCATAAACTACAAATGTTACACAAATGTCCGAGGTGCCTTTGATTTCGACAGAAAAACAGGCTGAATTGTTACAACGCTCGGACATTTCAAAAATTTCTTTGAGAAATGGCGAAAAAAGCGGGGCAGCACACGCCGCCCCGCCGATCCCATACGGCTATTCCATCGTCCTGATTTGCTCAACAAGAGATTGTTTTTTCAGATTTCCAGTTGTGTAAGAAATCAAGGTGAATTGCACAATCAGCAGGATTGCTAAATATATCAATACGATCAGCCACGGAAATGAATAGTAAAAGTATGGATTCATCGTTTTCACAACTACCTGTACGGATAGGAAGCCCAGTCCAGTCCCCAAAACCAATGTTACCAGCGTAGCAAAAACTGAATACATCAACCCCTCATAGCACAGCATTTTGATAAGCTGCTTTTTACTCAAACCAATCGCCTGTAACATTCCAATTTCCTGCCTACGGGATAAGAAGTTTGTGATTGTCGTATTGACAAGGTTGATTAAAGAAAAGCACACAACAATAACAGCCACGATCAACAATACCCCGAAGGAAAGTTGTTGAAGTCCGCTATAATAAGTGATACTTTCTTTTATGGTTTCCATAATCAAATCGCTATTTCCGTCTATCAGTTGATTTAATGCAGCTTCAACTGTATCAAATTTTTCCATATCGGTAATTACAGAAATCGTACCTGTGCAATCTATCCCGGTCGCTTCATTCATAAACTGCTCCGGAAGCGCAAAGCATTTTGAGAAGCCGGAGTAAGAATATTCGTTTACAATGCCCATGACGGTATAGGTCTTTGTGCAAATTTGGCCGGATTCGGTTTTATAGTCCACTTCGACGGTATCACCCAACGCAGCCTCAATATCATAGAGATCGGCACGCTCTTGAAGCAAGACAATTCCATTGCCTGCCACCAGTTCATCATAATCAGTCGTTCCCGCAATTCGCTCTTTCTCCAAATTCTGCTGTTCATCTCGGCAAAAGCTGAATCCATTTTCCAGAATTACCATTTACACGATATTCTGCGTCCGTGTAATACCAGTGCTTGATTCCTGTAACGCCATCAATAGATTCTACTGCATTTATAAAATCGGCATTTAGAAAATTCTTTTGCTGCAATCCAGACAAAGAAATACCAGCAGTGTCCCACGATTGATTTGCGTTGAGCTGAATGTTAAATTCACCGACAGGGAAAGCCCTGCCTCTTGCCTCTGCAACGCCATCATAGGAAACTAACATTGTCGAAATCAATACAACCAATACTCCGCCGAGTGAAAGAGAAAGTATTGTTAAAGTGGACTTTGCCTTTTGTCTGGACAGATTCATTTTAGCAAGTGAAGCAGGCGTTATTTTACGGTGCAGCACGGAACTTTCTTTCATTTTCCCCTGATAATCGGAATATCGCAATGCTTCCAGCGGAGATACTGCCGCAGCTCTTTTTACAGGAGTATGAATGGCAATCATCACAATAATAAATGCAAAAAGGCCAACCCCGGCCGTCACACATAAAGTAGTCAGCCAGTACCAACCGGCAGGAACCAGAAAGTACCCAATCACATTTCCAATAACCAGACCAATCGGGATAGCAATGGCAGCAAGTAATTTCCCCTCGCGGTAAACCATCTTTTTGATCTGTCGTTTTGTAGTTCCGATTGTGCGAAGCTGTCCATAGTTACGGATACTGCTTGCTACTGAAATATAAAAAATCGAATAGATCACAATGCCGGAACCAATGAAAGTTACAAAACCAATCAAGAAATAGAACAGCATATCGCTTCCGTGATTTTCGTCCTTTAAGTTAAAATATGTGGAACGGACAATCACATTATCATCGGAAATTTTTAATTGCTGCGCCAGAGTGTTTGCATAGTTGGTGGCTTCTTCCTCGCTCATATTTTGAGCGCCTTTCAGCCCAATGTAATAATCAATCATGCCCTCGTCGCCATACTGCTGTCTTACTAATTCTTTCGATATAATGGCTGTATAGCGCCCAATATCGCCGGTTTTCACATCTAAGATTCCCGTCAATTTGAAATCATGGGTAGTGCCGTCAGAAAAGGGGATTTGAATTGTCTGCCCCAATTCATTTGAATAGCCCAAACTATCCAAAAAGGATTCTTGCACTACAATTTCATTCTCCAAAGCTGGTAAATCTCCCGAATAGGGCATACTTTGGGATTTTAGCATATCTGCATTTGCATAAGTAAAATTCACGGTTGAATGGTTTACCTGTTCAGAAAATGCGTTAAAAAATTCCCCAACCCACGCAATTTCTTCTTGCTTGTATAGTTCCTGTCCCTGTTGTTCAGAAATCGCATGATACATAATCTGCGCTGTTTTTTGGTTGCGGTTCTGCGTTTCCTGCATAACCCCAAAGCCATAGAGGACAATAGCAGATAGCAATGCGCTGGCAAGTGCAATCGTCAAAACAATAAAGATATTTCTTTTTCGATTTGCCGATATACTGCGGTTTGATATGCGCTTTACTATGCCGCTGGTATCATTTTCAAAAGGCCATGTCATAGCCTGCCACCTCCTTACTCCACAATCTTTCCGTCCTCAATGCGGACAATCCGATCTGCAAGGCGGGCTATGTCGTCATTGTGGGTAATCATCACAACAGTTTGCCGGAACTCCGCACTGGTGCGCTTGATAAGCCCCAGCACCTCGGCGCTGGTCTTGCTGTCAAGGTTGCCGGTCGTTCGTCGGCCAACACGATAGCCGGTTTGGTAATCAAGCGCGGGC
>ENA-OQAS01001305-OQAS01001305.1-human-gut-metagenome-genome-assembly--contig:-NODE-1305-length-11888-cov-2.557266_pt1 | contig 11888 bp, 16 predicted proteins | sample MGYA00242733_ERZ504523 | MGnify/ENA primary metagenome ERZ504523 (study PRJEB26092, sample SAMD00036239) | human gut metagenome | host: Homo sapiens | study: EMG produced TPA metagenomics assembly of... | reverse complement strand
ATACAGTACTGCAACGACTGCACATAAAATAATATACATCCCCAGTGTACATATATGTGTGTGACTCACCTTCCGGAACTGTCTTTCCACAAATCTGCAATACTTTCCTGCTGATATACCTCTGTATAAGAGTATTCATGCGATTTATACCCATAACTTGCATTATATGTATGACAGTTATCACATGCTAATCTCTTTGCCTCATAAGGTGCTGCAAATGTCGAAACACTTGTTGCTACAATTACAACCATACACATAAATGCTGCTATTAAACTCTTTAATACTCTCTTTTTCATAATTATCTACCTCTCTTCTTTATCTTCTCCTACTATACCTTCCGTTACTTTATCCATAAAATCGTCCAGCATAGTATCCATCTTATCTTTAATATAGTCATAATTGATTGCATCTGATAATTTAGGACTCTCCAGCTTTTTAACTTCTTTTGCCACAGCTTCCTGACAACACTTACTATCATACCTCCATCCAGCTTGTATTCTACCATTTTCATAATCAAGCTCACCAGTAGTATATGGCAAATCTGAACCACCGTGGGTTCGTGCCTCATCATAATGTTCAATTATTTGTTGCAAATCCAACTTGGCTTCTAAATAATAAGACGGGTCTTCTTGTATTTTCTTAATTACCCCCACATCTATAAATACATTCTTTTTACTTGGATTTCCAAAATCTTTTCCTATTCGTGTATCAACATTATTAAAAAATAGATTTTTTTCATCACTTCTATCTTCCAATATGTAATTAGCTTCTGGAAATTCTGAACACAACATTTCATATATTGTCATTATGTCATTGTTTCCTGCCGTTGAATTTATCTCTACACTATCTGTTTTCTGCTGGTAGATTTTATCAAATTCCAGCTCACTATTAGCTTTACTGCTATTAACTCCACTGTAACTAGTCAATGCACTAAAACTGCCTATTCCACCTACTGCCATTGAACTTCCTCCTACATTTTTCTAAGTTTTTTTAACTGACTTTGTCATTTTATCTTGTTCTCAAGCTGGATTATAACACTTTATATGCCTTTATTTAGGACAACGATATTTTTGGTAGATAATTCGACATAATTTGCACATATTAGTTACATAAATGTATTAAAATGCTGCTTTTAAACTCATTATTAACACAGTCTATTTTATAAGTTCCATTATATTTCTTTACAATTTTATCAATATTACTTATGCCATATCCGTGATTACTTCCCTTGGTGCTGATAATTTTATTATTTTTATAGGTTACTGAATTTTCTAAGCACGAATTACTAACATATATGTATAATATTCCCATCTTATATTCAATTCGTATATTTATGCTTGGTGCTTGCGTTAAAATCGTGCTTTGGACTGAATTATCCAGAAGATTTCCCAATATAATATTCAAATCATATGAACTTATATCCAGCTTATCCGGCACAACAATCTTTTGTTTCATATTGGATTTTATTTTCTTTGAATTTACATATATAATAATTAATTATTCCGTCCATTATCTGATTTCCAGAATTGATATATGATGTATTATCGTACACATCATTTTCCAAAGAATTAAGATATTTTTCACCTCTGCATAATTATTATCCGTCACAAGATATGTAAGTTCCTTATGTGATGCTTCATATCGTGTTTAATCGCTCTTATATTTCGTTCATTCTGTATATTGTTCTGCATTCTCAGCTCATGCACATCCATTTGCTTCTTTAATGCTTCCATTTCCTGCTGTAATGAATACTGTTCTATCATAGAAAGATAAAAGAAATACAAAATGACATTATCGATAAAATTATAAAACTAATCTCTATTACCGTTATATATGCTATCCCCTTATCAATTGATAAAATATATTCAGAAGCAATACTCATAGCTGAAATTATAAGCAGAAAATACCATTTTCCTGCGAATTCATCCTGTATTCTGCCTTTATATATTTTCTTTATAATCAATATGACTACATAAAATATCAACAAAGACATAATCATACCTATAACTTCGTTATTTCTGTTTTCTACCGTAACTCCCAATATAAAAGAACATATTATATCTATTGCACAGCATATTCCAAAGTTCATACACGATAATAAGAATTTCTTTTTTAGAGAACCGCTATATACATTGGCAATAGCAAATATTGTCACAAATGTTATTATCATATTTAATATTACGTTATTAAACGTAATATAAACCAGCACTGTTGCAACAAACATAAATCCACTAACCAGATATTTGCGCAGACTATTATTCTTATCAAAAAACACTTGAAAATACTGTACAATAAGTATTGTCCTTACTAACTCCACAAAAACTGATATTATATAATTGTATGTCATAATTTATCCCTCTAACTCACTAAAATATATTCACGCTTTATTCTATTAATCAGCTATTATATTCTAATATTTTCTCATTAAAATAATTGCGGTATGCCCTGCTTATCCCCAGCTCTTTTCCATCATCCATAACCACATAACTGACGTGACATTCCCTCATATGCTTTAAATTTATAATATAAGATTTGCCAATTTCCACAAAATTTAATGGCAGCTTTTTATTTCATTTTTTAATTGTCCCACATATTGTATTGACTGATTATCCACAAGATTGATAATTATATGCCGTCCCCTGCTCTCAAAATACTTAATATCCCTCATCATAACCATATTGGTCTTTCCATACACACAATACTTAAAATGCTTGTTATCCTGCTTATAATATCCACACATTTCATCTATTAAGTTCTCAATTTCATTCTTATCAAATGGCTTTACCACAAAATCATATGGATGTATCTTGAATAATTCCATAGCATATTCTGTCATTGACGATATGTATACAATATTCATTGACATATTTTTCATATAATTTCTTATATATTTACCAAGTTCAATGCCATTCTGTCCGGAAGCTCTATATCAAGAAACAAAATGTCAATCTTCACCCCATTAGATATATCCTTTTTCAACGCTTCACCTGAGTTCCACACATATATTTCAGCTTTATCATCTTTACATTCAAAAATTTCATTAATGTAATTCTCCAATTCTGAACACGTCAACTGTTCATCGTCACATATCCCTATCCTGTATATCATATTTCTCCCCTCTTTCCTGTATCCTATTACTTATATTCCCTAATATAAGCAATCCCGCTACTATATCAATACACAAAACTACAATTAATCCGTAGTCCGTTTTTGATAATACAATAAAATAAGCATATAAAAATAACTCTATTATTAAAATAACTCTTATTTTCTTCTTTAAATAGTTCTTTTCTTCATAATTCATTTTATTATTTATATTATCGACAGGTGCCAACATTAAAATAATTACCAAAGCAAAAATTAGCATAACAATTTGCACACTAATGGTAACTTTCAAATTTTTTATTAACATTAACTGTAGAAAATATATTATTATTGATGCCACAATACATTTATTATGATTTTTCATATGATATCCGCCACAATATTGTCTTAATGGCAATAATAACATCAAAAATACCACTCCTTTTTTTAACATTCCCATATACACTGCAATAGCAACAGCAGCTACCACCCCTATAATTATATTAATCAGCATACCTCCGCCATATTTTATAACTTCCCTGTACTCTTCCTCTGTTAATTCTCCATCTTTATTATTCAAGCTTTATTCCCTCCATATATAAATAATGGAAGGCTCATATATCAAGCCTTCCATATATCATTTCATAATATTACATTTTTATTTTCTTTCCATATCAAATACATATCTGATAAAATCAGCTGCATTTTCCGGATTTCTTGCTGACTGAACAATTCCGTAGCAAGGTCTTTCCATTGTAAGGTCTGTATCCTGTATTCTTGGTGCATCAGATAAATCTACTGCTACTGCACGGGTTTCACCATCTCTTTGCGTATGGTATATTATATAATCCGATAATTGCTCCATTTCTTCATCTTGTAAAAAGTTCTGTTAAATCATAGAAAAAACAGCTTGTATCAAAACAGAAGTGGTCTATCTTTTCATATTCTGACATATACCCATCAAGGTTATTAGTCTGCGACAAAACATATATCTTCTCATTGCTTATCTGTGGGTCCTGGTCGAAAAGCTTTTCTTCAAGCGTATAGCTGTAATCTATATGTATACGCTGTTTCTTGCCGTCTATTCCAAGATAATTAGTAAAACCTGTTGTCAATAAATCATCATCTGTATCGTATCCTGTAATCTTGCCGTCACATACCGCAATATCACATACTCCTTCATAATTATTTCTTCTGTAAGCATTTATAAATGACAATACCACAAGAACAACAGCTATAACCGCCGCAATTGGAATTCTGTAATATTCCCATATATATTGCAGCTTGCCTGTAAACGTAAGTGTTAAGAACTTCTTACGCTGTTCTTTCACCTCATCTTTAATAGAATTACCTTCTGCCATATAGCCTCCTAATACATTACATTTCATTAAACAGCCAGAAACACTGTGCTTTGCTTTTTATTAATTACTCTTTAATTAATCAACATTTGTTAGTTTATCATACCTTAACGCTTAAAAAAACAGCTTTTATAAACATTTAAGAAATATGCATTAAAAATTCTTTGCTTTTTGTTACATATATAAGTATAATCTGATTTAGTCACTTTCATTATAAATGGAGAATGGAGATATATTATGCGTGGTTTTGGATTAGATGGTAAATTTTTCAGGGGACTCACGAAAGCTGGTGATTTCCTTATACTTGGATTAATAACAGTTATATTCTGTATCCCTGTTATCACAATAGGTGCTTCACTTACAGCTGCATTTTATGCTGGAATGAAGCTTGTTAAAGATGAAGAAAATTATGTGTTTAAAGATTTCTGGAAGTCTTTTAAGACTAATTTTGTCCAGGGATTATTGGTTGAACTTATTATGGGAGTTATCGGACTTCTTTTATTCTTTGATATAAGGGCCTGTGCCTACTGGGCATTCTCATCTGGTTCAATGGCTGGTACTATTTTTATGTAGCTATCGCAGGCTGTGCTCTTGTATGGGCTGGTGTTCTCTTATATTCATTTGCAGTTCTTTCAAGATATGATGATAAAGCAATTACAATTGTTAAGAATTCACTTATATTATGCGTTCATCACCTGCCACAGACATTTATTATGATGATTGCAACATACGGACTTATCCTCTTTTCTTTAAAGTATTTTACTGCATTTATAGTAACTATACCGCTTATTATTTATGTTGACTCATTTATATTCACAAGAATATTTAAGTCATTAGAGAACACTAATGATGAGCGGGCCAGAGAAGCTGAAAAAGAAAAAGCTGAAAAAATAGAAACGGCTAAACAACATAAAGCCATTGATGACAATGTTGACAACACTGCTGTTACTTTAAATGATAATCAGTCAGATGATAGTAACAATTAATTAAGCTCACATATATAAATATTCATACCGTCAATGTCCTGTGCATACACTTTAAAGCCAAGCTTGTGTATAAGCGATATTGACGGTTTATTATTCTTATCTATGCAGGAATATAATTTATCTATGCCTAATTCTTCCTTAGCATATTCCATAATTGCACTGCATACTTCGTATGCTATCCCCATATTCTGATAAGGCTTTCCTGTAAGATAACCTATTTCCTGAACATTTTCCCCATCAATGCTTCTATTCTCAATTCCCATACGTCCAACAAGCCTGCCTGTATCTTTAGAATATACCAGCCACATTCCGTACTCAAAGAATCTATACATATTATTAATGTAATTTCTTACAAATTCTTTTTCCTTCTCTAATTCATACAAAGGTTCTATAAACTCACAATCTGCAAGTGTGTCATACAATTCGTACAATTCATCAAGGTCATCAAGACTTTCTTCCCTCACAATAAACCTCTCTGTTTCAAGAATAAATGCTGGAAGCCCCTTCTTTCTTGCATACACCTTCTGACAGTAATAATAATCTATCTCCTCTGGTTCATATATCACATAAGGTGCAGTTCCCACATAATCACACCCAACTCCAATATCTTCCCTTATAATAACTTCCATACCAGCCACATCTCTATTCCCCACACAACGTGTACTTATAACTATATCCGTATCCCTGTCATACCCCTCAGAATTATCAAAATAACCTCAGCCTTTCCTTCCATATTCTCTATAATAGTCCGTTTTTCCTCATCACCTATAATCCTGTCACAATCAAATATATACACTCTTTCCATAACTCACGTATAATCCTCCCAATTGACTTTTACAATAATCCCCATTACAATACATAATATTATCACAGATAATTACAAAACGACCACTATTGCTAACCAGCTGTGAAATAAAAATACATTACAAGCTGGGTACTTTTGAAACCGTCTGCACTTAGCGGCTATCCTTTAGCCGCTTAGTACCGCTACGGTTTCAAGTAGCGCAAGCGTGCCCAGCAGTAATATATTTTTATCTCACAACGTCCGTTAGTCATATTTGCTTTCGTCTTGTAATTATCCCACACATTACACATTATTTTGGAGGTTAATTATGTCTAATCAGAACCCTATTGTAACATTTACAATGGAAAATGGCGACGTTATGAAAGCAGAACTTTATCCAGACGTTGCACCTAATACAGTAAACAATTTTATAAGTCTTGTTAAGAAAGGTTTCTATGACGGACTTATTTTCCACAGAGTTATCGCTGGATTTATGATTCAGGGCGGCGACCCAGAAGGCTCAGGCATGGGTGGTCCTGGATACTCAATCAAGGGCGAATTCAACTACAATGGTGTTGAAAATAATCTTAAGCACTCAAGAGGTGTCCTTTCTATGGCACGCGCACAGCACCCGGATTCAGCAGGTTCCCAGTTCTTTATTATGCACGCTGATGCACCTCACCTTGACGGTCAGTATGCCGCTTTTGGTAAGCTTGTTGAAGGTGAAGATGTATTAGACAGCATTGCTTCAATTGATACTGACTGGAGTGACAGACCTAGAACTCCTCAGGTTATGAAGACTGTTACTGTTGATACTTTCGGTGTAGATTACGCTGAACCAGAAACACTCTAATAGTATAATAAAAGCCCGGTATGCTTAATCACAATCATAAATATGATTGCTTTAATCATACCGGGCTTATTTTAAAATCCGACCTATATAAATTTACATAACCTTATTTTATCCTATAGGTTTTATACAATTTTTAAATATATATCTTCTTAGAAGTGTCCGCCTGAACTTCCAGAGTTACCGCCGCCAGAGCTTCCACCACTTGAACTGCTCTTTTCAATATGTCTTTTAGTAATTGTTGTATTGATAAATACATCTCTTCTGTCATTCATCTTATATCCGTGGTTCTTAGTATATTCTGTACTATTCACTGTCATCTTTGACCTGGCACTGCTCATCATTGCCAATACTGCAATAACTGCTGCCACAAGTGAGATTAAAATCTTAACTGGCATATAATATGTAAGTCTTGATAACATATTTACATTAAGCTTTCTCTCAATTCCGTTTATGTATTTCTTACAGCCTGCATAATAATCGCCTTCAGCAAGCTTATCCTCCGCACTTTCCCTGATTGAATCCAGACTTGACTGTGAAATGCTGCTCCTTGCTCTTCCTGATGTTACAATTCTGTCTGCTCTTGAAGTCATATCTATTCCATATACAACAGCCTCGCAGTCAGTTCCTGTTTCCTCATAACCATACTGTTCTTCAAGTATTGAACGAAGATAATTATCCATAGGACTATAATCTAAATTCTTGTTCATAGTTATGATAACAATATCAAGCTGACAGTTCTTAGATGCCCTCCTGCACATATCTGTAAGCTTCTGTTCTTCCTCACTTGTCAAAATTCCAGCATCATCTATTACATAGGTCTTATTATCTGTACCCGCATACGCACTCTGTGTTCCTGTTAATACAAACATCATAACCATAACAGCTAATAATACCATTACAGCCACTTTTAACCAGTTAAAATGTCTTTTTAAATCTACACACATCATATAAACAACAGCCCTCCTATCATTGTAATAATAAGTGTAAGCACAAAAATTCCAATACCATATGTAACGGCTTTTCCTGCACTTATAGGTCTGTCTGCCACTATTTTACCAGTCTGTCCATTAAGATAAAAATGGAATTCCTTATTATTGTATCTGAAATTGAGCATCCACACTGGCAAAAGTGCATATTCGCTGCCCCTGCCATTCATACTTATGCTGTTATTCCTTACTATGACACTTGAATAACCAGTAATTGAATCCCTTGCAATCTGTGTTATGTATGAGTCTGCTCTCTTCTTGGCACGACTCTGTATTTCATCAGCTGTATAATTATATTTTTCTGAAAGATAACCAGATAAGTATGGCATTGCAAAATCTGTAATCTCGCTGTAATTATAAGGCTCTAACATATCCATCTGTTCATCTGGCATTTTCTCTGAAGCATCGGCCGGAATTCTTTTGAATTCTGCTGATACATCTCTATACACATCAAAATGGTCTGTATATGTATATTCTGTATCGCCACGTCTTGTCGTTCTTACCTTATTAGCATTGGCACTCATCATAGTTCTTGCTGAATAATCATACAGCCAGAATGGGACATACACACCACTAATCTTCTCAATTGTACTTTTTCTTGATAATTCCTTTGGTGTAAGCATTCCTTTTTTCAGCCATTTCTTATATATATCTACTGCCTGATCTTTGTTAATCTTAAATGGAATTATTGACTTTGGCCTGAAGCTTCCTTTAAGTCTGTCCTCAACCAATGTGGGATTACCACAATATGAACAAAATGTAGCTGATGTATATTCATCTGCAACAAGTTCTGCTCCACAGCTCTGGCAATGATATATCTTCATATTATTATCGGTATCATTATCCTGTTCACTGTTATTAAATCCGTAATCACTATTATCTGATGTACTTCCACTTACTTCTTCCATTAAAGAAGCATATTCATCTTCATATGTCTTAACATCTATACTTGTACCACACCTCTTACATTCAAGCTTCTGCAATTCACTTGAGAATTCCATTGCCGCTCCACAATTAGGACACTTGTATATAATTGGCATATCTTACCTCCATTAATTTATGTAATATTATATATGTTCATAATTTGTTCATATTGCATTCAATAAGTTTTAACATTATGAACATTCTTTCTTCACTTTTAATCAATATACTTTTAAATATAGAAAATATATCAGACAATCTGATATATATTAATAAAGCTTATTGACTTTTATAGTTCTTCATAAATATGAGTTGTTAATCATAATGTACAACTCTCCTCCCTCTTTCGATGCCACCCTTAACGGGGTGGCATTTTACGTATTGTGATTATTGATATCATCACTAACTAATACGAAAGATTCATTCTCATAAATATCAAGGAATAAGAACCTTATCTTTATATACTTAATCTTCTAATTAATCTTTTGCATTAATCTCTTATTATTAGTCTTCTATATTACAAAGAATGAAACAATAAGAACAATTATTCCTGCAGCTATCATAATGATTCCAGTTTTCTTGTTCTTCTCATTAGTGGCTTTATCAACCTTAACGCTGTCCCTTAAATCATAGAACAGGTTAAAATTCTTCTTGGCTGTTATATACTTTGAAAAACCCATAAACGCTACAACAGCACCTACTACAAACATCATAAAACCTATAAATGGAAGATATGAATCTCCCTGTTACCCTAATATTATAAAAATCCACATCTGCGGCTATAATATTGGCTAAATAAATAAATTTCCCCATAAATTTCTTTCTCCTTTCGGGTTCTGTATTCCTTTTTTAGATTATACTTCTTTTTAGTATCAATAACAACTTAAATATATTGATTTTATTTTTCAAATTCGCACTATTTGACACTATTTTCTTTGCATTTTATTAGCTTTAATGTATAATGAATAATAAGAGTGGGCATTAAGCAAAGCTATGTCCATATTACATAGTAGGAGGTTAATATTTATGTTAGTTTCAGCAAAAGAAATGTTAGAAAAAGCCAGAGATGGCAAATATGCTGTTGGGCAGTTCAATATCAATAATCTTGAGTGGACTAAAGCGATTCTTCTTACAGCTCAGGAGATGAACTCACCAGTTATCCTCGGTGTATCGTGTGGTGCTGGTAAATATATGACAGGATTTAAGACCGTAGCAAGTATGGTAAGTTCAATGATAGATGATCTTAAGATTACTGTTCCTGTTGCACTTCACCTTGACCATGGAACATATGAAGCTTGTTATGACTGCATTGATGCAGGATTTTCATCAATTATGTTTGATGGTTCCCACTATCCAATTGAAGAGAATATTGAAAAGACTAAAGAACTTGTTAAAATCTGCAAAGAGAAGGGTCTTTCACTTGAAGCAGAAGTTGGTTCAATCGGTGGTGAAGAAGACGGCGTTATCGGTATGGGGGAGTGTGCTGACCCTAATGAATGTAAATCAATTGCTGACCTCGGTGTAACAATGCTTGCTGCTGGTATCGGTAATATCCACGGCAAATATCCTGCTAACTGGCCAGGTCTTAGCTTTGAAACACTTGCCGCTGTTAAAGAAAAGGTTGGCAATATGCCATTAGTATTACATGGTGGTACAGGTATTCCTGAAGATATGATTAAGAAAGCTATCTCTTTAGGTGTTGCTAAGATTAATGTTAATACAGAATGCCAGCTTGCATTTGCTGCTGCAACAAGAAAATATATTGAAGAAGGCAAAGACCTTGAAGGAAAGGGATTTGACCCAAGAAAGCTCCTTGCTCCTGGTAGTGAAGCTATTAAAGAGACTGTTCGCGAAAAGATTAACTTATTCGGTTCAGCTGGAAAGGCATAATTAGCATTACACACAACACACAAGGACTATAATACTATGAATACAACTAACAATAATGATGATTTATTGAATGATGATCCAGAACAATCATCTCGTAGAAATATAACTAAATCAGATGATATGCTCGATTATGAATTAGAAGATCCTGATGATATTCTGAATGATGATGTTGATGATTTTATAGATGAGGATATGGATTATTCAGACAGTAATTCTCCATATGATGAGAATGATGCTGATGCAGTATTTGACAGACAGGAGAAAGATAAAAAGCGTTCTAATATAATAAGACGTATTATTCTTTTAATATCAGTTGCTGTCTTTATATTTGCCGCATACAATCTTATCAACATATTCCTTGCATATCACAAGGCTGATGTAATATATAATGACATTGAACAGAATGTTCTTGATGAAGATTCCCACACTAATGTAATTATCGGTGATGAGGAAGAGGAAGTTGAAGTTCCATTTAAGTATAACCATCAGGCACTTCTTAATATTAATTCTGATGGACTTGGATACATATACATTCCATCTATTGGATGCAGGCTTCCAATGGTTCAGGGTAATGATAATGATTATTACCTTACACATACATTTGACAAGCAATCCAGTGCTAATGGCTGTCTGTTTGAAGATTCCCGCATTAATAGTGGACTTTCTTCAAACCATGTGATTATATACGGACACAATATGCGAAATGGTGCGATGTTTGGCAAGCTTAAAAGTTATGAGAATTCATCGTTCTATAATGGTTCTGGCAACAATGTATTCTATATATACACTGGTAATGTCATTAAACAATATAAAATCTTTAGCTGCTACATAAGTGAAGCTGTAAGTGATACATATACCTTTAACTTCCCTTCTCTTGCTTCTATGCAAAGTTATGCAGCAGATATGAAAGCCAAATCTTTGTATGATACAGGGGTTGATATTTCATCAGCAAGTCAGGTAGTTACTCTTTCTACTTGTACTGATAACGGTGAGAAACGCTTTATCGTACACGGAATGTATATTGGA
>ENA-OQAS01001304-OQAS01001304.1-human-gut-metagenome-genome-assembly--contig:-NODE-1304-length-11893-cov-1.992691_pt1 | contig 11893 bp, 18 predicted proteins | sample MGYA00242733_ERZ504523 | MGnify/ENA primary metagenome ERZ504523 (study PRJEB26092, sample SAMD00036239) | human gut metagenome | host: Homo sapiens | study: EMG produced TPA metagenomics assembly of... | reverse complement strand
CAGAATTGTATCAATCATATCATTTACATTCATTATTTACACCTTCGTCCCTTACTATTTATTACTCACTACTGCTCATTTTAGCAATTTTTTTTTTACTGATTACAAGTGTTCATTTCACCTTTCCATTGACTTCTTATTCTTCTCCACTTAAAATAGAAGAGAAATGCTATTGCTGACCGCATAATACTATGAACAGCAATGAAATGCTAACATAAAGGAGTTTATTATGGAACAGTTAAGAATACCTGCTGGCTATCATTCCCCTCTTACAATTCGTGAGACAGAAGTAGCCATCAAAGAAGTGAAAAGACCACTTCGAGCGTGCTCTAGCAAAGAATCTCCACCTGACACGAGTGTCAGCACCACTGTTTGTCCGTCCAGAATCTGGTCTGAATGATAACTTAAACGGTGTTGAACGTCCGGTTTCCTTTGACATCAAAGAACAGGATGGTTCTGTTGCAGAGATCGTTCATTCTCTTGCAAAATGGAAGAGATATGCATTGAAGAATTATAATTTCCATTCCGGCGAAGGACTTACACAGATATGAGTGCGATACGTCGTGATGAAGATACAGACAACATCCACTCTCTGTATGTTGACCAGTGGGACTGGGAAAAAGTAATTTCTAAGGAAGAACGTAACACAGAGACACTTCAGTATACTGTCCGCAAGTCTACCGGGCTCTGAAAGATACAGAAGAATACATTTCCAGACGTTACAACTATATTGATCCTCTTCTTCCTGATGATATCTTTTTCATCACTACACAGGAGCTGGAAGACCTTTATCCGGATCTTACTACCAAAGAACGTGAAAAAGCGATTGCGAAAGAAAAAGGCGCAGTGTTTATCTCCAAGATTGGTGGCGTACTTGCTTCCGGCGAAAGACATGACGGTCGTGCTCCGGACTATGATGACTGGGAGCTGAACGGTGACATTATCGTTTACTATCCGGTTCTTGACATCGGTCTTGAACTCTCTTCTATGGGAATCCGTGTTGACGAAGACTCGTTAAAGGCACAGCTCAAAGAAGCCGGATGTGAAGATCGTGCAGAACTTCCATTCCAGAAGGCACTGCTCAACGGCGAGCTTCCATATACAGTCGGCGGCGGTATCGGACAGTCCCGTATCTGTATGTATTACTTAAGAAAGGCTCATATCGGTGAAGTACAGTCTTCCCTCTGGCCTGAAAATGTAGTTGAAGCTGCTGCTGATGCCGGCATCCACCTTCTCTAAACACAAGACAGACCAGCCAATTATATGATAAAAAGCAGATTCGAATTCTACTGGAGCATCTCTCCTTTGAATTCGAATCTGCTTTTTTATTCTCCTCTTATTCTACAATCAGCAACTGTTCTTTCTCTTCCTCAGACACCCTGTTCCAAAAAACATTAAAATCATCAAATTCCGGCAAATAGATATCTGCCGTATTCCAGATCTGTGCCAGATTCTTGTCATTTGCCTTATCATAAACTGCTACTGTCTTAAATCCTGCATGTTTTGCCGTCCTCAGAGCCTGATAAGTATCTTCAAACACCCAGGTCTGTTCCGGCTCCGTATCCAGCTGCAAAAGTGCTGCGAAATAAATATCCGGCTGATCCTTACCGTTTCCGATCTCAGATGCTGTAAAAACCCCTTGAAAATAAGACAATACCTTCAATCTGCTCAGAGCTGCTTCTGCATTCTTCCGGTCACCTGTTGTTGCGATCACCATAGGAATCTTTCGCTCTCTGAATTCCTCCAGATACTGACGAACTCCTTCTTTCAGTGGAACACGCTTTGCATAATAATCTTCCACTTCCTTATTCAGCCGTGTACAACCTCTTCCACTGTCTTCTCCAGGTTATAATGTGAGATCAGATAATCTGCCGCCTCCTCCAGGCTCATCTCAAATAATGTCTCTCCCAGATTCTTCTCGGCCTCAATTCCCAAATGATCCAAATACAATTCTCCAAGATTCTCCCAGACAGGCATGGAATTGAGAAGGACACCATCTACGTCAAATATTACACCTTTTATCATGTCATTCCTCTTTTCTGCTATGCACTACATTATAATCTCCCTGGAAACGCATGTCAACCGTTACTGTTCACACGATGTGCGACCAGCAACGGCATCTCGCCATTTTAAATCGCCTTTGGCGATGGGGCGAGATGCATTCAAGTCAAAACGCGCATCCTCCGTGTCAATCAGCGGAGTGATTGACAGGGAGTGAACAGTAACAAAAACATTTTCAAAAAACAGAGCGCACTCTTGATTTTTAATTGACGGTATTATAATAGCGTTAATTAGAAATCATACGGTCTTTCGCCGCATAAAGGAATGGAGGATTTACTACAATGGAGAAAAAAAACATTGACTGGGAAAATATCGGATTTGGATATATCCCTACAGATAAGCGTTTTGTAGCTAATTATAAAGATGGAGCATGGGATGAAGGTGGTCTCACAGAAGATCCTAACATCGTCATGAATGAATGTGCCGGAGTTCTTCAGTATGCACAGACTGTATTTGAAGGAATGAAGGCTTACACAACAGAGGATGGACACATTGTCACTTTCCGTCCGGACCTCAATGCGAAGCGTATGGTCGACTCAGCGAAACGTCTTGAGATGCCGCCTTTCCCGGAAGATAGATTTGTTGATGCTATTGTTCAGACAGTAAAGGCAAATGAAGCTTACGTTCCACCTTACGGAACAGGAGCAACACTTTACATCAGACCTTATATGTTCGGAATCAATCCTGTAATCGGAGTAAAACCGGCTACTGACTATCAGTTCCGTGTATTTGCCACTCCGGTTGGACCGTACTTCAAGGGCGGCGTAAGCCACTGACACTGTGCGTATCAGACTTTGACCGTGCCGCGCCGCATGGAACAGGACACATCAAAGCAGGACTGAACTACGCAATGAGTCTTCACGCAATTGTTACAGCTCATGCAAATGGATTTGATGAAAATATGTATCTTGATTCCGCTACAAGAACAAAAGTTGAAGAAACAGGTGGAGCAAACTTCCTGTTTGTAACAAAAGACAACACAGTAGTAACACCACATTCCTCAACAATTCTTCCATCTATCACAAGACGTTCTCTGATGTATGTTGCTGAACATTATCTAGGACTGAAGGTAGAAGAAAGAGACGTATACTTTGATGAAGTCAAAGACTTGCCGAGTGTGGTCTGTGTGGAACAGCTGCTGTTATCTCACCGGTTGGTAAGATCGTCAACCACGGTGAAGAGATCTGCTTCCCAAGTGGAATGGAACAGATGGGACCTACAATCGCAAAACTTCGTGACACACTGACAGGTATCCAGATGGGACGTATCGAAGCACCGGAAGGATGGCTGAAATATATCGATTAATTTTAACTGAATATATTTAACACAAAAGGACATCTTGTAGAACCATTTCCACAAGATGTCCTTTTTAACTGTCATTCGACAACTTTATTTCATTTTAAATTTACTCGCAAAGACCTTCGCTTTCGATCACTTTCACTACGCTGTCTACATACTTCTCGCAAATCTCTCAGAAGCCGCTTCTACCATAACACGGATCACTGGCTCTGTTCCACTCTCGCGAACAAGAATACGTCCGTCTGTTCCAAGTTCTTCAGCTGTTTTCTCTACTGCCGCCTGAACTGCTGCGTTATCCAGTGCTGTCTTTTTATCCTTTACACGAACATTCTTCAGAAGCTGTGGGAATATCTTCACTTCATCTGCAAGTGTTCCAAGTGTCTGCTTTTTCTCAATGATCGCTTCCATAACCATAAGAGATGTCAGGATACCGTCACCTGTACGTGCATGTTTGCTGAAGATGATATGTCCGGACTGCTCTCCCCCAAGAACATATCCGTTCTTAAGCATGTTCTCGTAAACGTACTTGTCACCAACTGCTGTCTGCTCATACTTCATACCAATCTTATCACAAGCTTTATAAAGTCCAAGGTTAGACATGATTGTTGTAACAACTGTATTGTCTTTCAGTTTTCCCTGCTCCATGAGATATTTACCACATACATAAATAATGCGGTCTCCATCTACAACATTTCCATTCTCATCAACTGCGATACATCTGTCGGCATCTCCGTCATAAGCAAATCCGATATCCAGATGTTTCTCTTTTACATACTCCTGCAGAACTTCGATATGTGTAGAACCACAGTTTGTATTAATATTCACACCATTCGGCTCATTGTTGATTACATAAGTCTTTGCTCCAAGTGCATCGAATACACTCTTTGCAACGCTTGACGCACTACCATTCGCACAGTCAAGTCCAACTCTCATATCCTTGAAGGAACGTGTTGCAAGAGAAATCAGATGACCGATATAACGGTTTCTTCCTGCTGCATAGTCAACTGTGCGGCCAATGCTCTCTTTTGTTGCCAGCGGGATCTCATCAATCTCCCCATCGATATAAGCCTCGATCTTTGCCTCAACCTCAGCCTCCATCTTATGACCTTCGCTGTTGATCACCTTGATACCATTATCATAGTATGGATTGTGACTCGCTGAAATCATAAGTCCACAGTCGAAGTCTTCTGTTCTTACCACATATGAAACACTTGGTGTGGTTGTCACATGAAGAAGATAAGCGTCCGCGCCTGATGCTGTCAGTCCTGCAGCAAGTGCATACTCAAACATGTAGCTGCTTCTTCTTGTGTCTTTTCCGATTACGATTCTGGCCTTGTGGTCCTGTCCGAAATACCATCCAAGATAACGTCCTACTTTAAATGCATGTTCTACTGTAAGAACTACATTCGCCTCACCACGGAAACCATCTGTTCCAAAATATTTTCCCATAATAATCTTCCTTTTCTTTCTTGTGATACCCTTTTGTTATCAGATCTATTCACAAATTTGCTACCGTAAAACACATTTTCATTATATCAAACATGCTTTACAAGTTATTCCTATTATATTACCTTTATAAATCAGATACAAGCTTTTTTTCTCTTAACATTACACTTAACATTACTCTTCATGTCTTTAAAAACATACACGGTTTCCTCTTCTCAGTGTCCCTTTTTCTATGCTATACTTGAAAGGTTGTGTTTTATAGTTGTCACAAAAGAAAGGATTAATCTATCAAATGAATTCATTGAAGCCGATGTTACTTACATCATTAAAGAGCTACAATCGTTCTCAGTTCATCAAAGACGTAACTGCCGGAATCATTGTAGCGATTATCGCATTGCCGCTGTCAATCGCACTGGCACTTGCATCTGGCGTAGGACCGGAAGCTGGTATCTTCACTGCGATCGTTGCCGGATTTGTCATCTCTGCACTCGGCGGAAGCAGTGTACAGATTGCCGGACCAACGGCTGCATTCGCAACAATCGTTGCCGGCATTGTTGCCAAAGACGGAATGGATGGACTTGTCATTGCGACAATCCTCGCCGGTATCTTTCTGGTTCTGATGGGACTGTGCCATTTCGGAAGTCTGATCAAATTCATCCCATTTACGATCACAACCGGATTCACTTCCGGAATTGCTGTAACAATTGTAATCGGACAGCTGAAAGATTTCTTCGGACTTACCTATCCGGATGGGGTAAAACCGATCGAGACAACAGAGAAATTCCGTGCTGTTGTTGAAAACTTCTCTACGATTAATATTGATGCACTGATCGTCGGTGCAGTAAGTCTTGCTGTTCTGATCATTGCACCATACATCTTTAAAAGAATCCCTGGATCTTTGATCGCAGTTATCGTTGGAATCCTGATGGTTCAGTTCCTGCCGTTAAAAGTTTCTACAATTGGAAATCTTTATACGATCAGCAACTCACTCCCATCCTTCCATCTTCCGGCTGTATCACTTGAAGTTGTTCAAAATGCTCTTCCGAACGCATTTACGATTGCTGTTCTTGCAGCGATTGAATCTCTGCTTTCCTGTGTTGTCGCAGACGGAATGATCAACGGCAAACACCGTTCCGACATGGAACTTGTAGCCCAGGGAGCCGGCAACATTGCTTCTGCCCTTTTCGGTGGAATCCCCGCGACAGGAGCGATTGCAAGAACTGCTGCAAATATCAAAAACGGAGGACGTACTCCGATTGCCGGAATCGTTCATTCCATTACACTGGTCATTGTGCTTGTCGTACTGATGCCATATGCCGGAATGATTCCAATGCCAACAATCGCAGCAATCCTGTTTATCGTTGCATACAATATGTGCCAGTGGCGTACCTTTGTAAAACTGGTTAAGACTGCTCCAAAGAGTGATGTCATTGTACTTTTTACTTCATTTATCCTGACAGTACTCTTCGACCTGGTCGTAGCGATCGAGATTGGTATGGTTCTTGCCTGCCTGCTCTTTATCAAGCGTATGAGCGAAGAAACACACGTCAACAGCTGGACTTATGTGGATGATGATACCCCGGATGTCGATGAACGCCTTCAGAAACTTCCTCTTCAGATCCGTGTCTACGAAATCTCAGGCCCTCTGTTCTTCGGAGCAGCAAGTGCGATTGAACACATTGTCGTAAAAGATTTTACTACCTGCCTCGTTCTTCGTATGCGAAGCGTTCCTGCGCTGGACAGTACTGCTATGAATGCTCTGGTTGATCTGGTAGAAGTCTGTGAGTCAAAGGGAATTACGGTTGTCTTCTCCCACGTCAACGAACAGCCAATGAAAGTTATGGAGAAAGCCGGATTCACAGAGCTGGTTGGAAAAGAGAACTTCCAGCCGAATATCAGCGCTGCACTGAAACGTGCTGAAGAAGTTATTGCAGAATAATCAGGAGGATTTTACATATGATCAAATTAATCGCAAGCGACCTTGATGGTACGCTTCTTCATAACGGAGCACAGAAACTGACTCCTCGTGCCATAGAGCTGATTCATGAACTGACACAAAAGGCATTCACTTTGTTGCTGCAAGCGGACGCCAATATGATAATGAGCGTAGACTGTTTTCTGAGATTAAGGACGAGATTTCCTATATTGGAGAAAATGGTTCCATCTGTATTCATCAGGGAAAGGTAATCTCTCGCGGAATAATTGCAGATGACCTTGCCTGCCGCATTATAGATGAAGTGAAAAAATCACCGAATTTTGATATTCTCATTTCCAGAGAAGATGCTTGTCTGATCGAAGATAATCACGAAGCTTTTGTAAATCATATTGTAAATGTCATGCAGAACACAACAAAAATTGTAGACGACCTAAGCAAAATCGAAGGTCCATTTCTCAAGATTGCAATCTGTAATATGATTGATGACACAAAAGTAATCATGCAATATTTAGAACACTTACAAGAAATGTTCGGTGCAGAGATTAAGGTTGTTACTTCCGGAAATATCTGGATTGACTTCATTGCTCCGGGAACAAATAAAGGTGCTGCTCTTTCTAACCTGATGAAATTATTCCATGTAAAGCCGGAAGAATGTATGGCATTCGGAGATCAGTATAATGATCTGGAAATGCTTGAACTGGTCGGTCACAGCTACGCAATGTCAAACAGTGCACCTGGTGTATCCTACTATGCGGATGAAGTAACTGATTCTGTTGAGGATGTTCTGGAAGATGTCCTGGCAAGTCTTGATAAGTAAATATCACCTGCGAACGTTACTTGTTCGCAACAAAAACTCCCGAATGTTCACAGAAATTTCTGTAGGAATATCCGGGGAGTTTTTCTATTCTATCTCTTCTTTTATATTTCTTCTTTAAATTCCAGAACTGCATATGGTTTTGCCTGTTCGTCACAGAGTTCCACAACGATTCTGTCTGCTTCTTTACTCAGCTTCGGATAAATCATATCTCCCAGTACAGCTGCCTTTTTATACTCTACACGCAGCTGTGCGATCTGAAGATCATCCGGAAGAAATTCCAATGCCATCTGCACATACTGACAGTTGTTCACATGCTCATTTGTGTCAATATGATACTTCTGACCGGAAATGCTTCCAGATCATCTGTCTCTTCCGGAAGTCGGATTTTTCTTCCCTCATATGGTATATCAAGTGGTTCTTCTACTCCATACAACTGAACATCCTTTGGCTGCGGCCTGGTTGGTCTTCCTGTCTCTGTATCAATAAATGCCCAGACTGAATTCGCACAGGCGAGATATTTTCCATCTGCATCTTTCATATAAAAGTTTCTGTTTCCAAACAATCCCTTGAATTCTGTTGCAAATGTTCCGATTGTGATCTTCTCACCAAGCTCCGGTTTCCGATTCAGGATCACCTGCCAGTAAGATAAAAGCCACGCTCTTTTCTCTTCCTTCAGAACCGTTGTACCAATTCCAAGATCCTCCGACTGGAAGGTACTGCAGTCCTGAAAATAATTGATCAACGCCGGAACTGTCATCGTACCGTGATGATCTACCTCGCTGTAACGTACTCTACTGTCAAATTTCATACATTTTCTTAACCTCTTTTATTCCTTATTTCCAAAAATACCAGCCAATCTTAAACTTTGTATTTGCTGTCACTTTGGAATATTCTTCTTCCGTCAGTACCTGTTTCAATTGTTTCTTTCCTTTATCAGGAATCACTGCATTCGTTGTATCCAGAAAGCAGAGATTCGGATAAAGCACGCACCACCAGTTATGTCCCTCTGCACTCCCCAGTTCCACCCGCAGTGCCTGATAATTCCCCGCCGGAAATGTCATATCACCGTAGTCCTGTCAGGAAAAAAACAGGTTGTCACAGCCACATTCACACTCTGATCTTCTCCTGCCGCCGCAACTGTCTTTTCTCCGATTGCACGGATCTCATCTGTATGTGTACGTGCCCACTGCACAGTCTGCTTAAGACACTGTTTCTCTTCCGGTTCTTCTGACAATTCTTCTTTTCATATAATCCAATACTGCATCTCTTACCTGCAATTTCAGATTCTGGTCCTTTTCGCTGTCACTATTCGCTAACACATGGAAGCGAAACACTTCCTGCGCCAGGTGCTTCTGTGTTTCTTCCTGTGCATATAATTCTTGTTTTGTATATATCATTCCTGTGAAAAAAGCAGCGATCAGAAGCCCCGCTGCCACTGAAAAAATCTCTACTCTTCCCGACAGTTTTTCTTCCCGGCAGATTTCAACTTTCTTTTGATCAATGCAAACCGTTTCTTCATAATATCATCCTCCATCTATGAACAGTAACATGATAAATCAATTTTGTTCATACATGGAGTCTTTCCACAAAAATGAATTCCATACATATACAATAAAGAATGTGCCGAGCACATTCTTTATTCTTTAAGCATTTTCTTCTTTCTCACGGATAGTGCCAACAACCGTTTCTGCCTGGTTCTTAATATGTTGGCTTGTAAACTTTGTAGCCAGCTCTTTATCATGTCCGGCAATCGCATCAATAATTGTCTGATGCTCATTCAACAGTTGTGGGTAGCATTCTTTCTTCTTCAGATATTCAATTCTGTATCTATACATCTGTTCGCGCAGATTATTCAGAAGCTGGATCAGTCTGCGGTTATCTGTTGCAGCGTAGATAATATCATGAAATGCAACGTCTGCCTGTGCGATCTGTGTAATATCATCACTGTTGAGAATAGACTCAAACGTCTCTGCTGCTGCACGAAGCTCGCGCACTCCTTCTTCATCCATTCTGTCACATGCAAGCTGTACTGCAAGCTCTTCTAACGCACAGCGCACTTCCAGCACATCTCTTAGATTCTTCTCTGTGATCTCTGCAACTTCCGCACCTTTTCTCGGAATCATAAGGACAAGACCTTCCAGCTCAAGTTTACGGATTGCCTCACGGATCGGTGTACGGCTCACACCCAGCTTATTCGCCAGCTGAATCTCCATCAGACGCTCTCCCGGTTTCAGTTCTCCGCGCAGAATCGCCTGTCTCAATGTATTAAATACCACATCTCTCAGAGGCAGATATTCATTCATTGTTACTTCAAAATCAGTTCCCATTTTACTTCCTCCTAACGTTGTGTATATTCGTTACGTATGCCTGTCTTGTCAGACCTTTGTCCCGAATCATCTTCTGTGCTTCTCTTGCTGATGCCCGGTTTCAAACAGACCAAACACTGTTGGTCCACTCCCGCTCATCATTGCCCCGATGCTCCGCAATCCTGCATCACCTGCTTGATATCCGCGATCACCGGATGCATCGGTATTGTCACATCCTCTAACACATTCCCCATAGAATCTGCAACCTTGTGAAGATCTCCCTTCCGAAGTCCTTCCAGAATTCCGTCAATATCCGGATGCTCGACAATCTCTTTGGAGTCCAGTGCTTCATACACCATCTTCGTTGAAACACTGATCGGAGGCTTGGCGATCAGTACCGTACATTTCGGCATTGCCGGAAGAACGCTTAACTCTTCTCCGATTCCTTCTGCCAGAACAGTTCCGCGCATAATACAATATGGAACATCTGCTCCAAGCTTCACTCCACGTTCCATCAACTGCTGCTGCGTCAGGTGCAGCCCAAACAACCGGTTCATTCCAAACAGAACGGCTGCCGCATTTGAGCTTCCTCCTGCAAGACCAGCAGCTACCGGAATGTGCTTATTCAGTGTGATCTGAACCCCTTCTTTCAGATCAAATTCATCCATCAGAAGCTGCGCTGCTTTATAAGCGATATTGCCATCCCCGGTTGGAAGAAACTTCAGATTTGTTGTCAGTGTAATTCCAGGTTCTTTCTTCTTCGCAATCTTCACTTCATCATACAGATAAATAGACTGCATGACCATTCTGACATCATGGTATCCATTCTCGCGTCTTCCAAGCACATCCAGGCCTAAATTAATCTTGGCAAGTGCTTTTAATTCAATTTGATTCATCCTATGTGCCTCCATCGCTGTTTTCCAAAGAACTAGATGTGAAAATTTACACAAATGTATCTTGTATACATAGTACTTACAGTATACTCATATTTTCTTTAAAAATCAACAATTTATCCCCTATTTTCACATTTTCATTTTCCAATTCGTTTACATTCATAATCCCCTCAACTGTAGTCATATACTGTTTTGCCAACTCCCAGAGATCTTCTTTCTCCTGCACAATATGACCAACGATTCCCGGCCTCTTATCCATCTGTTCAAGATCCAGCGGTTTCTCCAGGACAGATACGATTGTCTGAAGTTCTACCTCCCGCCGTAAGAATGCATCAAATGCAAGAATTGCTCTCACTTCTACAGCCTCACTGCCTGCCATAGACACCTGGATCTGATCTACATGGTGACTCATCGTACAACGTACATTTTCCGGAAGATCGGAACATTCGATCAGATGTTGGAATGGTATCATCCCTGCCAGCTTCCATATGGTCTTGCATCATCTCCTCTCAGGTAGAGAAAGCTAAGATGCAGGATTCCTTCTATTTGGATTCCTTCTTCTCTATACTCCGTATGCTCTATCTGGATTTCCCCTCTGCTGCAGAGTACTTGAAGTACATCATCTTTTAATTCTGGAAGTGAAAGCCGTTCCGTTAGTTTATATCTGGATTGGTTCTGCATTAAAAGCTCTTCAAAAACCGTCTCCTGTTTTTCCGGAATACACTGCTCTTGCAAAGAGTAAATATCTTCTAACAACTCCATCTCCTGCTCTTCGTAAAAGTTCATCCGCAGCAGTAATGTCCCTTCAATCCCAAGGATCCGCATCTCGCCGTCCTCATCCATGCGGATATCAACCAGTGTATCCTCCAGCGTATGTTCCACAGAATAGAACATTCCTTCTGTCAGGCCATTGCAAAGAAGTTTTCCTTCATATGGAATCACCTGGCTGACCCAGTCTGCCTTCAATTCTTCTGACAGATAGAGACAGAACACCTGCAGTTCTCCTCTGACTGTCACCTCATCTGTCCCCGGGCGTAATTCTAACTTTCTACCGTGCACTTCGGATAACAGAATCTGGCTGATACTCTCCTTTCGTTCCCGGTAATGTAATCTCTTCTTTTATTCTATAAGTGTC
>ENA-OQAS01001303-OQAS01001303.1-human-gut-metagenome-genome-assembly--contig:-NODE-1303-length-11896-cov-1.992948_pt1 | contig 11896 bp, 18 predicted proteins | sample MGYA00242733_ERZ504523 | MGnify/ENA primary metagenome ERZ504523 (study PRJEB26092, sample SAMD00036239) | human gut metagenome | host: Homo sapiens | study: EMG produced TPA metagenomics assembly of... | reverse complement strand
CTTTCCAGATGGTTATGTTCACCTTGTCACAGACAGCAGATACCTTACATCTGAATATGCCATGGAATATCTGGGTGATCTATCTCGGATTTGGCGCAGGTCTTGCGGTATTTATGTTCTGCGGATTTGTAAAATCGATTCCTGTAGAAATCGAAGAAGCTGCCATGATCGACGGATGTAATCCGCTGCAGACTTTCTTTTTGATCGATATCCATATCCTGAAGCTACTATGATATCCGTAGGTATTCTGGAGGCAATGTGGGTATGGAATGACTACCTGCTTCCAACTCTTGTACTTGATATTAAGAAATATAAAACAATCCCGATGTTGATCCAGTATTTCCGCGGAAGTTACGGAAGAGTTGAAATGGGACCGATGATGGCAAGCATCATGCTTACAGTAATCCCGATCATCATTGTATATCTGGCAGGACAGAAGTACATCATCAAGGGTGTTGCTGCAGGAGCTGTAAAGGGTTAGAAAAATATAGTATAAATTTGGCGGACAGGTGTTGCTTGTCCGCTTTTTTCAGGTTTGACATTTTGATTGAAAAAAAGTAATATTTTACAAAGTGATTGGGACGAAATGACAGGAAATAAATAGAAAAAGCTTGCAAATTTTGAGAGTTTCCGTTAAGATATTGCGAAAATGGTAGAAAACATTGAGAAAGGAAAAAGGTATGTTTCAGACAATTATTGGGGCGGTCAGCTCATTTATGTACAGCAAACTTCTGGTGATTATGCTGATCGGAGCAGGTTTATATTTTACAATCCGGACAAGATTTCCACAGGCGCGTTTATTTAAGAGAGCCTGTGAGTCTGTGATGGAGAAGCCGGACGATAAAGAGGCAATCTCATCATTCCAGGCATTGATGGTTTCAACGGCATCGAGAGTAGGAACAGGAAATATTGTCGGGGTGTCATCAGCAATCTGTATTGGGGGATTTGGTTCTGTATTCTGGATGTGGGTGATTGCGATCATCGGAAGTGCGTCAGCACTGATTGAAAGTACGCTGGCACAGATTTATAAAAAAAGGGAGAGGACGGGAAATGCTATGGTGGTCCGGCTTATTATATCGAGGCGGCACTGCATTGCAGACCACTGGCAATCGTGTTCTGTATTGCCATGATCATGACTTATGCATTTGGATTCAATATGCTGGCATCCTATAATCTGCAGTCTACATTTTCCGGATTTTCTTTTTATGATCCGAAGGTAAGCCCATGGATCATTGGTGGGATTCTGGCAGTTATGACCGGATGGTGTCTGCTTGGCGGCGGAAGCCGTATTGTAAAGGTGACATCGACACTTGTGCCGGTGATGGGACTTGCATATATCGGGATTGCGCTGATTGTGGTTATCATCAATATCCGCAATGTACCGGAAATGTTCCTCCGCATTTTTGAGGAAGCGTTTGATTTCAAAGCAATTTTCGGAGCATTTGCAGGCTCCGCAATGATGCAGGGAATCCGCCGGGGACTGTATTCTAACGAAGCCGGAATCGGTTCGGCGCCGAATGCATCCGCTTCTGCAAACGTCAGTCATCCGGTCAAACAGGGACTGGTTCAGATGCTGTCTGTCTTTATCGACACACTTCTTCTTTGCACGGCAACGGCGATGATGTGTATGTCGTCTGGCATTGATCCAACCAGGGAGATGCAGGGGGCACCGTGTTCAGGCATCTCTTCAGGAATCCCTGGGAGCCTTTGGCCCGGTATTTATCACGGTGGCTATGGTATTTTTTGCGTTTACAACATTGCTTGGAAATTGTTTCTATTGTGACAATCTTCTGACCTATATCCATAAAAAGGAACCGGGAAAAAAATTTATGCGCGGATTCCGCCTGGTATCGGCATTTGTTGTATTTCTGGGGGCAGGTATGGAAATGTCGCTTTTGTGGGATCTTTCCGATGTACTGATGGGCGTGATGGCACTGATCAATATTCCGGTGATCCTGATTTTGTCCGGGACGGCATTTAAGGCAATCCGGGATTATGAGGATCAGCTGAAGCGGGGAGTTAATCCGGTGTTTAAAAGTGCAGATATTGAGCTGGAGCAGAAGACGGATTTCTGGAATTAGGGAATCTGCGAGAGTGGTTCGGAAAATGATGGAAGGCTGTGAATTGGATTTGACAAAAGTTGTTTTGTGATAATTTGGCGTGAAATCCGGCTTGACAAATTTTGAAGGATACGGTAGTATGACAAAAGAAGAGAAAATTACAGGCTATGAAGAGAACAAGTAGCAGATGACAAGGCTCAGACAGAAAGTAACCGGTTGATGAGAGGTGCACGAAGAGTCAGATGTGAATACATCTTGGAGCTTCACACCGAACGCGCGGAAGCGCAAGTAAGCTGTGACGGAGTGGCGGACGTTATACCTGCTTCGGTAATGTTAGTTACTGACTGAGGCATTCGGTGCGAGCCGGATGTGAATTAAGGTGGTACCACGAGAGAATATACCTCGTCCTTAAAGCTGATTGGCCGGAGGACGAGGTTTTTGTCGGAAATTTTTGAAGGGTGGTTTAAGGGGGACGCCATCCGGAATCTATTTCTATTTGTCTGCGGGTTCGGCGACTGATACTTCTAAGATTTTGAAAATTTGTTAAGGGCATGATTGAAAATCCATAACTCGCTGCGCTCAGACAGATGGATTTTCAATCATAACACAAATTTCCAAAAACCTAAGAAGTATGAGCATCCGCCTGCACATGCAGTCAAATAGAAATGGATTCCGGATGGCTGACATCCTTGAAAAACTTCGAAGAGTTCCGGACAGGGACGCATCCTTCTTCCGGCGGAGAAGATTGGCTGTGAATAAGATAAAAAGATTGGTAAGAGAAAGGAAATTAGGAAAATGGGTATTTATGAAGAGCTTAAGGCCAGAGGATTGATTGCGCAGGTTACGGATGAGCCGCTTATCCGGGATCTGGTGAATAACGGGAAGGCTACGTTTTATATTGGGTTTGATCCGACGGCGGATAGTCTGCATGTTGGACATTTTATGGCACTGTGCCTGATGAAGAGACTGCAGGAGGCTGGCAATAAGCCGATCGCTTTGATCGGGGGCGGTACTGCTATGATCGGGGATCCGTCCGGTAGAACAGATATGCGTCAGATGATGACACCGGAGACAATCCAGCACAACTGTGACTGCTTTAAGAAGCAGATGAGCCGTTTTATTGATTTTTCAGACGGGAAAGCACTGATGGTTAATAATGCGGACTGGCTGATGGATCTGAATTATGTGGAAGTACTTCGTGAAGTCGGAGCACATTTCTCCGTAAATCGTATGCTGACTGCAGAATGCTACAAACAGCGTATGGAAAAGGGACTGAGCTTCCTTGAGTTCAACTACATGATCATGCAGAGCTATGATTTCTATATGTTATACCAGAAATACGGCTGTAATCTTCAGTTTGGTGGAGATGATCAGTGGAGTAACATGCTTGGTGGTACAGAGCTGATCCGTCGTAAGCTTGGTAAGGATGCAAGTGCGATGACAATCACACTGCTTCTGAATTCAGAAGGAAAGAAGATGGGTAAGACACAGTCTGGAGCTGTATGGCTTGATCCGGAAAAAACTTCTCCGTTTGAATTCTACCAGTATTGGAGAAATGTGGCAGATGCAGATGTTCTTAAATGTTTACGTATGCTGACATTCCTTCCGCTTGAGCAGATTGATGAGATGGACAAATGGGAAGGCGCACAGCTTAACACAGCAAAAGAAATCCTTGCGTTCGAACTGACAAAACTGGTTCACGGCGAAGAAGAAGCTACAAAGGCACAGGAAGGTGCACGTGCACTGTTCAGCTCAGGAAATGCAGCAGATATGCCGACAGCAGAGCTTTCTGATGAAGATTTTGCAGACGGGTCTGTCGATATCCTGACACTGCTTCACAAGAGTGGACTGGTTGCTTCCAAGTCAGAAGCACGCCGTGCCGTACAGCAGGGTGGAGTTGCCGTTGACGGAGAAAAGGTTTCCGATATTGCGACAACATTTACAAAAGCAGACTTTGAAGGTGAAGGAAAAGTCGTAAGAAAAGGAAAGAAGAATTTCCGTAAAGTAATTGCAAAATAAGAGGACAAAAAAATGAGTTTTACAGAAATAAAAGCAGAAGAATTAAAGGATAATCCATTTGACCTGATCGGAAAACAGTGGATGCTGATCACAGCAGGAAATGAAGAAAAATGTAACACCATGACAGCAAGCTGGGGTGGTGTTGGAATTATGTGGGGCAAGCCGACTGCGACAGCTTATATCCGTGATTCCCGTTATACAAAGAATTTGTGGACAGAGAAGATTATTTTACACTGGCATTCTTTGGAGAAGAGCATAGAGAAGCGTTAAATCTCTGTGGAAGAGTTTCCGGAAGGGACGAAGATAAGATCAAAGAAGCCGGTCTGACACCATATTATGTAGATGGAACAGTTGCGTTTGAAGAAGCAAAAATGATCTTTGTATGCAAGAAGGTTTATGTACAGCGCATGGGAGAAGAAAATTTTGTTGAGAAAGCAAATCTTGACAAATGGTATGCTGACAAAGATATGCATAACATGTATATGGGAGAAATTAAGAAGATTCTTGTGAAAGAGGATTAGGCTATGTGTAGTAGAATACAGAAGCTGACTGTAGTTCTGGCCTCTGCATCACCGCGCAGGACAGAACTGCTGGAACAGGGAAATATAAAGCATGTAGTTATGCCGTCACACTGTGAGGAAGTAATTACATCCCAGGTTCCAAGCCAGGTTGTGGAAGAACTTCTGCGCAGAAAGCAGAAGATGTCTACCAGCAGTATGAAAAGAAAAATGCAGGGGATTTTCTGGTGATCGGTTCGGATACGGTGGTTGCAGCAGATGGAAAGATTCTCGGAAAGCCAAAGGATAAAGAAGAGGCATATCAGATGATTTCCATGCTTCAGGGAAAAGCGCATCAGGTTTACACCGGTGTTACGCTTCTGATAAAGAAGGATGGGAAAAGATCCGGAAGACATTTCATGAATGCAGTGATGTGCATGTATATCCGATGTGCAAGGAAGAAATCCGGGAATATATTGCAACAGGAGAGCCGATGGACAAGGCAGGAGCTACGGGATCCAGGGTGCATTTGGCATGTATATCCGTGGGATTGAAGGCGATTATAATACGATCGTGGGTCTTCCTCTTGCGAGAGTTTATCAGGAAATGAAGGAATATATTTATTAAAAAAGAAACTGGGAGAGATGACTTGTTGGAAAAGTCATCTCTCCCAGTTTTTTAGGAAGAAAAAGTTTTATTTCAGATACTGCACACTGTATGGTGGCATTTCGAGCTGGCCGTTCATCTGGATTTCATTTCCGGTGAGCAGATCAGTCATAGTTCCCCCGAGTTCGCCGTTGTGTGCGGTAAATGGTGTATCCGATGCGTTAATTGCAACCAGCATCCGTTCATCATCTGTTTTGCGCTCAAAGATGAGCTGATGATTAGTAAGGACAACATTGCGATAACTTCCATGGCAAAGAGCATTGCTTCCGGTTCTGACATGGATCATTTTTTTGATCTGTTCAGTCAGTGCATTCGGTTTTGGCGCATCGAAGCATGGGCGGAGAGCATAGTCATTGTCCGGAGCTTTTACTCCTTCCTCACCCCATTCACTTCCATAATAAATGCAAGGAACACCCGGCATACCAAGAAGAAGACCGTAAGTCAGCGGGAGGTGGTTCTTGTTGGTCAGGATACTTGCAATTCGGGTCACATCGTGGTTGTCAACAAAAGACATCAGATGTTTTCCACGGTAAATGCACCACTGTTCCGGTCCGTACTGACGGTTCAGAGAGTGCGCGATCTCAAACATGTTCATGCTGTTGAAGCTAGAATAAATGCCTTTATAGCATTCATAGTTGGTGCAGCTGTGCAACATTTCGTCATTGACGATCTGATTGTAATCCCCGAAGAGAACCTCTCCGATCAGTGCAAAGTCAGGTTTTAATTCCTGACAGAAACTGCGCAGACGTTTCATGAAATTGCGGTCCAGGCAGTATGCAACATCAAGCCGGAGACCGTCGATGTCAAATTCATCGATCCAACCCTTTACACATTCCAGAAGATAATCTACAACAGCAGGATTGGCAAGATTCAGTTTGACCAGTTCAAAATGTCCTTCCCATCCTTCATACCAGAATCCGTCATTGTAGCAGGAATTACCGTCAAAATTGATGCAGAACCAGTCTTTGTATGGAGAATCCCATTTCTTTTCCAGTACATCTTTAAATGCCCAGAAGCCACGTCCTACGTGATTAAACACACCGTCAAGAACGATTTTTACATTGTGTGCATGGAGATCTTTGCATACTTCTTCAAAATCTTCATTGGTTCCGAGACGCAGTCGATTTTTTTATAATCCCTGGTGTCATAACCATGATTGTCTGATTCGAAAATTGGATTTAATAATATAGAAGAGATACCTAAGGATTCCAGATAAACTGCTCCAGTCCTTTTAATTTTTAAAATCCGGGATACGGTTTTGCCGTCATTTGCGGTCGGAGCGCCACAGAATCCAATTGGATAGATCTGATAAAAAATTCCTTCATAAGCCCACATATTCTAGTACCTGCCTTTTAGTCAAAATTTGGATAAAATCCCATACATCTATTGTATCAGATAGAGTCAAATGATGGTATACTATTTAAAGCAAAAGTGGAATTTGTAAAAATGTAATGATATGGTAATGTTTTTGAAAAAAGGAGAAAGGGAAGCTATTTTTTTGTTGCAATTTATAGTTGCTTTTATTATAATTTATAGTGCGTGAAAAGGTATTTGTGCATAATAATGCACAATCATGGAGAGAAAAATGTGGCAGTTTATACTAGGAAGTACAGGATTTATTCTGTATTTTATTTATGATATTAACAGTGTTCGTATGAAGAATGCCGTATTACAAAAATTTTTTGCAGTTGGGAGTATTCTCGTTGTAGTATCGCTGATTGCAGAGCTTTATGCAGCATGGGGGAGCTGCCATCGGAAGATCGGAACAATGACCGGATTACTGAACCGGAAATATTTTTATGAAGTGCTGAATGAAGAGCTTGAGAAAAACAGGGAGGCATCGCTGGCACTTGCGATCATCAATGTAGATGATTTTAAATTGTATAATCAGTTGTATGGGGTGAAAGAAGGAGATCTGTGTCTGCAGCGGATTGCAGATATTATCAGAAGCAGTGTCGGAGAAAGTGGATACACGGCCCGCTATGGAGGAAAGGAATTTGCGGTTCTTTTACCGGGATATGATCTTTTTTCCGCCAGAAATATGGTGGAATCTATTGCAAAACAGATTTATGTTATGAATAACCGCAGAACGGATATGAAGCTGAAAGCGGTAACTGTGAGTGCCGGTATCAGTGCGGCTCCTTATGCGGCAAGGAACGTGAAAGAGCTGATGGAAAATGTAGATCTGGCAGTTTATCATGTGAAACATAATGGAAAAAATGGGATCCAGGTCTTTGATATGATGTCGGTAAAATCGGTATTCCGAGTATATATCAATAAAGAGGGAAAACTGACAGATGAAGAATATGAGATCATCAAAGGGCATGTAGAGGCATCGATCGATATTATCCGTCACCTTCCATCGCTGGATTATGTAATTCCGGCAGTCATCGGTCATCATGAGCGGTATGATGGAAAGGATATCCACGCCGGATCGCAGGAGAAGATATTCCACTGACTGCGCGGATTTTGTGCGTGGCAGATTCTTTTGATGCCATGACATCCAACGATGTTATAAAAAAGCATTTCCTATTGAAGTGGCACGGGAGAAGCTTCTTCAGGATGCAGGCAGACAGTTTTGATCCTGACCTGGTATATAAGTTTGTTGAATGCCTGGATAATGGCAGTATTACACTGGTGAAGGCAGAAGAAACTGTGGACAATCTGAAAGAAATACTGTAGAAAATTCCCACAAAAAAAGTGATGAAAATCAGCAAGAAACAGTTGACAAAAGCCTGTTGGTATAATATAATATGCAAGTATGACGTGAGAAGAAACAGTTTGCACCAAGCCCCGGAGTGAACTTGTTTTCTATAGAATCTACAATGAAAATAATTAGTAAACTGAAATTCATAGGAGGTCAACCAATGAAAACTTACATGGCTAATCCAGATAAGATTGAAAGAAAATGGTATGTAGTTGACGCTGAAGGACAGACACTTGGACGCCTTGCAGCAGAAGTCGCTAAAGTTTTAAGAGGAAAAAATAAACCGGAATTTACACCGCACATTGATACAGGTGACAACGTAATTGTTATCAACGCTGAAAAGATCAAAGTTACAGGAAAGAAATTAGATCAGAAAGTATACTATCATCACTCAGATTATGTAGGAGGAATGAAAGAAACTACATTAAGAGAAATGATGGCAAAGAAACCGGAACAGGTTATCGAACTTGCTGTTAAAGGTATGCTTCCAAAAGGACCTTTGGGAAGAACAATGATCAAGAAGCTTCACGTATATGCTGGAGCAGAACATGCTCATCAGGCACAGAAACCAGAAGTTTTAACATTTTAGTCAGAGGTTTGAAAGGAGGAAATAAAAGTGGCAACAGCTAAATTCTACGGAACAGGAAGAAGAAAAAAATCTATCGCAAGAGTATACCTTGTACCAGGTACAGGTAAGATCACAATCAATAAAAGAGATATCGACGAATATTTAGGACTTGAAACTCTTAAAGTTGTAGTTCGTCAGCCATTAGTTGCAACTGAAACAGTTGATAAATTTGACGTTCTCGTTAACGTACGTGGTGGTGGATACACAGGACAGGCAGGAGCAATCCGTCACGGAATCGCAAGAGCACTTCTTGAAGCAGATTCTGATTACAGACCGGTACTTAAGAAAGCCGGATACCTTACACGTGACCCACGTATGAAAGAACGTAAGAAATACGGTCTCAAAGCAGCTCGTAGAGCACCACAGTTCTCAAAACGATAATTTCAGTTACCAAAGAGATAATCTTCGGAACTCGGATTTGCGTTCAAATCCTTGTTTTACAAGGATTTGTGGAGTTGTCAGATGTGGTGAAAAGCGGTGGGATTTACTCAGTTCGCAACGCATTTGCAACACGTTTGCAACAAAAATATCTAAAAAATATAGGACACTTTTCGGTGGTAGGCACTGGAGAGTGTCCTTTTTTGTTATGCAGATTCTGCATCGGCAATTACGATGTCCTCATTTTCTAAGGTTTTGTTGATTGCGTCTACAAGAACCTGCATATCTAAGTGAGTATAAACTTTTTCTGTCAAAGTCATAGCACCGGAGTGCCCCACAATTTTCTTGATTGTTGTATCCTGAACACCAGCTTCCGATAACATGGAAATACAGGTATGTCGGGTACAATGTGGTGTACGGTCAATTCCAATCTGTTCCACAAGAGGAGTCCAATAGCTGTCATAGTAATTGCGATAAAGAAATCTTTTGTCATCCTCTGTATGAAGAAGATATTCGTAATCAGGACAAGAATTATACCAGTTTTTATAGTAAGGCAGGAGCTTATCAGCAATCGGAACTTTTCGGATTCCGTTTTCTGTTTTACTGTCAATTACATCAAAATACTGTTCTTCCAAATGCACATTTTCTTTCTTCAAATCAAGAAATTCGGAGATACGTGTGCCATTATAGAGCAGCATGAGGATGATCTGATAGTATTTGTCATCTTTCATTGTCCAGACTTTTGCAACTTCTTCTTTCGTGAATTTTGTACGTGTATGCTTGTTTGGATTGCGGTCTTTGTACTGGGCGATCTCAACAAAAGTAGAATAATCTTTGTTGCAGATGTCATTCTTTAATGCAAATTCATATAACTGGTTAAACAGGATTTTGATTTTCTTCAATGTGGGAAAATTCTTTCCGCAGGTGTCGATAACCTGTTGCAGGTCTGCCAGTTTTAAATCCTTAAAAACTCGATTGTAAAGAATGCCACATGTTTTGTAAGATGCCTTGTATCCTTTAATATTGCTTTCGGATACCGTAGGAAATTTTTTCTTAGACCATTCCTCATACACTTCCTCAAAAGTCATTTTGGCTGCCTTCGTATCATAAGGATTCCGGTTGTAATCAGCCAGCATTTGTACCCCCTCAGTTTTTGTGGCGGCATATCCAATAATGATATATTCATTTACTTCTTTTCTTTGACTGGATCGATGCGATAGCCTGTGGTTTTACGAACCATCCAAGGTTTTCTTCTTTTTCCAGATAGTTTTACTACACTTCCGTAGCCGTTCGGTAATTTCATATTCTAAAAATCCTCCTTAAAAATTAGGACTCTTTCTTACCGTACCGCTTGTTCATAATTTTTTGAAATCTTTGGATTCGTTCTTCATTTGAGATTTCTTCCGTTTCTTTTTCGGTTAGTTTTGCATTTGCGTAATAAGCAAGTGTTTTATCCTGCCACTTCTGATAAGATTCGAAACTTGTCTGATAGTCCTTGACTTCATTTCGTTTATCCTCAAATTCTTCCAAGAATAGACAGAGATCTTGATTTAACTCCGTAGAAACATCTTTGCCATTAAAAGTAATAGCACATTCCCATCCATCATAATGTGGTGGTCGTTTGACTTCGATATTGAAGCCAAGTTCCTTTATCTTATCTAACTGAAATAAGAAATTCATAATATCAGAAAGATTTTCTAAAGGTTTTCTCTCAGTATCATATCCTATAAGATATGTGGATTCGCAGTCTAAAACTTTTGCGATTTCATTGAGCATAGCAATGGAAACTTCGATTTCTCCACTTTCATATTTTTGGATTGTGCGAAGCGATTTCCCTAACAAATTTGCAAGCTCTGTTTGGTTGATACCTTTTTCTTTTCGAGCAGTACGGATTCTAAGTCCGATTTGATTGTTATGTAACTTCTCATTACTCATCATTATTCACCTCACGCTTATCATATCATGGAAAAATACGAATTACAAGTGCATATTTATATAAAATAGTATTGACATGTGCAGAATAAGTGCATACAATGAAAATGCGCATTAAAAGTGCATATTAAAAAAGAAAGGAGAAATAAAATGAAGATAAACGTATTTAAAATGCAGATTTTGATGGGAGAAAAAGGATTAACAATTAAGAAATTGGCTGAGTTAAGTGGAGTGTCAAGGCAGACGATTTCCTGCATTATATCAGGAAAGAGCTGTACACCGCAGGTGGCATATAAAATTGCTACAGTTTTAGATCAAGAATTTAGTCAGATTGTAAAGGAGTATGTGGAAAATGGATAAAAGATTATATGTAGAATTGCCGCCATTTACGGGAAGAAATGTGCCGATTACGGAAATTACAAAAGCAATCGGAAAAGATGCTCATTACGTTCGTATCGGAATACAGCAGGGAATTTTGAAATTTGGAGTGGCAATGAAGATGACCGATTCCAATGAATTCAGCTATTACTGTTCTGATCGTAAAGTATATACAAGCGTGTGCAAGGGAGATTGTGGATAAAGAAATGATTTATCAATAAGGAAAGTGATATGATGGAAAGCAAGTCTGAAAATGGCTTGCTTTTTGCTTTAAAATGATGTTAATTGAGGATAAAGAAAATTGAATTTCACAAAGAAATTAAAAATAATCGGATTTTATGTTTTACATAATTTAACATAACTTTTACTATTTTCAGATTTGATATGCTCCCTTTTAGGTAGACAAGTAAAATAAATATAAAACTTGTTACCTGAAAGGGGTATTTTATTGGGAAGAAAAGCAAGATACAGTGCTGAAGAAAAGATAAGTGCAGTTCAAGAATATTAGATGGAAAAGGCAGTATGAAGACGATTGCACAACGTTTAGGTATAGCCTTTCAATCATTCAAACAATGGGTAAAAAACTACGAAGCGATGGGAATAGATGCGTTTAAAACCAATCATAACAAAC
>ENA-OQAS01001302-OQAS01001302.1-human-gut-metagenome-genome-assembly--contig:-NODE-1302-length-11897-cov-2.606797_pt1 | contig 11897 bp, 16 predicted proteins | sample MGYA00242733_ERZ504523 | MGnify/ENA primary metagenome ERZ504523 (study PRJEB26092, sample SAMD00036239) | human gut metagenome | host: Homo sapiens | study: EMG produced TPA metagenomics assembly of... | reverse complement strand
AGTTACGGGGACAAGCAGTATGTGCCACATGTGCTTCAGTATTATGCATTTGGAAGAATCCCGACAGGCATCGGTAATCAGGCAATCGTTCAGGTAGCAGCATCGCAGGAAGGAAAAGGCGGAACAATCTACTGGAGTTGGTATGGATTTGGAAGTCGGGTAGAGTGGTGTGCCTGCTTTGTGTCATGGTGTGCAGACCAGAGTGGTTATATCCAGAGTGGAGTCATTCCGAAATTTTCTCTTTGTTCGGACGGTGTGAAATGGTTTGAAGTAAAGGCAGGTTCCGGGACGCCAGTTATACTCCAGCGGCAGGAGATATATTTTCTTTGACTGGGGAAACAATGGAACGATTGACCACGTTGGAATTGTAGAGAGCATTAGTGTGGAACCGTAATACCATTGAAGGCAACAGTGGGGATAAAGTAGCAAGACGGAGTTACAGTATCGGAAGCAGTAACATTTATGGATATGGTGTTCCGGCATATTAAAAGGCAGGAGAAAAAGTGTGATAGTCTAATGGTGAATCTGGAGTATACAATTCCTGAAAATAAACTTGACTTTCAAATATTACAAGTGTAAGATTTAAGAAACAAAAAAATTAGAAGAAAGGAATATCTATGAAAAGAAGACGAAAAAAGCAAAATATCCAAAAATCTTACACTTGTAAGATTTTGGGCTGATAGTAGCTATAACAGTAATTGCTGTTTCAGGAGGTGTTTTATTAAAAAGGACGATAACGGAATCACCAGAAGACACACTTGTGGAATATATGAACCATATTGAAAAAAAGGAATATGAAGTAATGTATACTATGATAGATTCAGATGAAAAAGTTTATTTGACAAAAGAAGAATACATACAACGAAATTCTAAGATATACGAAGGAATAGAGGTCAGTGACATTAAAATCAGTCATATAGCTGTGAAAGAGAAAAAAGCAGATACAGTTACGCTTTCGTATGAAACATCATGTAATACAATTGCCGGAACAATACAATTTGACAATATGGCGGAACTGAAGAAGACGAAACAGGGATATAAATTAGTATGGCAGGATAGCCTGATTTTTCCAGATTTAGAGAGTGATGATAAAATAAGTGTACTACATCAAAAGCGGAGAGAGGAGAAATATTAGACCGAGATGGTAAAATGCTTGCAGGAAAAGGAGTAGCAACATCAGTTGGCATTATACCGGGAAAGCTGGAAGACAGGAATGTATCTATTGAAAAAATAGCGGAGTTATTAGAGATAGATGTAGAAACAATAAATAACAAACTCACAGCAAAGTGGGTAAAAGAAGATTCTTTTGTACCAATTGAAACTATTCCGAAAGTAGAAGAAATAGATTTAATGAAAATACAGCCAGAAGAAAAGACACTTGAAGAGCAGGATTGTCAGAATAAACTTTTGGAAATTCCAGGGGTTATGCTATCAGATGTGGAAGTTAGAACCTATGAGTTAGGGGAAGCAGCAGCTCATTTAATTGGTTATGTACAGTCTGTAACAGCAGAAGATTTGGAAAATCATCCAGGGGAAGGATATTCAGCTGAAAGTGTAATCGGAAGATCTGGGGTGGAAAAGTTATACGAAAAGCAATTAAAAGGAAAAGATGGTTGTGATATAAAGATTTTGGATAGTGATGGGGAAGTAAAAGAGGTTCTTGCAAGTATTTTTAAAGAAGATGGTATGGATATAAGATTAACGATAGATTCCGATTTGCAAAAATCATTATACGAGCAGTTTAAAGAAGATCCTGGGTGTTCTGTCGCAATGAATCCTTATACGGGAGAAGTATTGGCTTTGGTAAGTACCCCATCTTATGATAATAATGAATTTATACGGGGCTTATCATCAGAGAAATGGACATCATTAAACGAAGATGAAAAGAAGCCATTATATAATCGTTTTCGTCAAGTATGGTGTCCTGGCTCAACATTTAAACCAGTTGTGGCAGGAATTGGGTTGAAAACGGGAAGCATAGATCCAAAAGAAGATTTTGGAAATGCAGGTTTGGCATGGCAGAAAGATTCGTCCTGGGGATCTTATCAAGTGACAACACTTCATGAATATGAACCGGTTATTATGAAGAATGCAATTATTTATTCTGATAATATTTATTTTGCAAAGGCGGCTCTTAAAATTGGAAGTGAAAATTTTATGAATACTTTAAATGAAATAGGCTTTAATCGGAATATACCGTTTGAGATTGCGATGCAGGAATCAACATATTCAAATACGGATAAAATAGAAACAGAAATACAACTGGCAGATAGTGGCTATGGACAAGCAGATTCTTGTAAATCCGTTACATTTGGCAAGTATTTATACTTCGTTTTTAAATGAAGGGAATATGGTAAAGCCGTATTTAACATACGAAGAAGAGGCTGCCGGTGAAATATGGATAGAAAATGCTTTTACCAAAGAAAATGTAGAAGAAATTATGCAAGGTGTAGAAGGTGTTGTAAATAATCCAGAAGGAACCGGATATGCGGCACATCGTGACGATATTTTACTGGCTGGAAAAACGGGGACAGCAGAGTTGAAAGCAACGAAAGAAGATACTTCTGGTAAAGAAATCGGGTGGTTTTCAGTGTTTACAGCAGAGAAAAATGTAGACAGACCAATTCTTCTCATCAGTATGGTTGAGAATGTGAAAGGAATCGGTGGAAGTGGTTATGTTGTTAGAAAAGATGCAACAGTATTGGATGAGTATTTTAAAGAATAAAAAAATTTTTACAAGAAATTATTACAAATGTAAGATTTTGACGGTGATATTGATAATTCTTATGGTTTTTACAGGATGCAGACAAGAAAGAATCACAGAAAAAGTACAAAAGAAAGAAACTGTAGAATCTGCAATGTATGCTGAAGCGAAAGAAACAGCACAAATTTTTCAGAATATCTATATACAGGAGAAGTCAGAGTTAAATACATTAAAAACGAAAAGAAAAATTATCAATTGTCTGAAAATGCAAGGATATGCGGCAGTAGATCGTGATAATCAGATTGATATGGTCAACAGTGAAAAGGTAGAAAAATTTTGCAAAGCAGCGGAAAAAGAAGAACAGGCAGCAGTTGACATTGTTGTCGTATTTGATGAAGGGGAAATTATACAATATCATTTAGAGTCAATGGATGGAAAGGTGGATGTTCGATTATGTCAGGTTGAATGGAAAGATAATAATCCACAGGCCGAATATTATGATGAATATGAAGCGTATGCGTGGAAATATACGGAAAAAGGATATTTGTTTATTGAAGAGTACCGTCACCGGGATTTGATGGAGCACCGGGGGAGACTGGATTCAGAGTACAGCCATTGAACGAAACGTGCAGAGAATTGAATCGGAAATATGTTATGCCGTTAGGGTATACGCTTAATAATCTATTGATTACAAATTGGGATGAACAGAATTATACGGAACTTGATTTTTATGACCTTTATGAAAAAATGTATCATATGAAATATGGAAGCAAGTCCCCTATGAAGCAAATTTCGGTGGAGCAGAATATGAAGTTCCAGAAGATGAGTTTGAAGAGGTTTTGCAGACATATTTACCATTTGACAGTACTGAGATTGAAAAGGGAACTTTTTATAACTGTGATGACAAAACTTTTAGATACAGACCGAGAGGATTGTATGATTGTGAATTTCCATATGAGCCATATCCGGAAGTTATTTCATATGAAAAATTGCACGATGGAACATTAAAACTTACGATAGAAGCAGTATGGGAAATCAGAATGTTAGACCAGGCAATTACCAGTGAATTGATTATAAAACCTATGAAAGACGGAAGTTTTCAGTATTTATCAAATAAAGTAATCAAATCAGATCAAAATGCAAATGCAGGGTGGTATATGCAAGATTGACAGAAGAAGAGTGGAAAGCAAATTATAGCAATAATTAGGGGGGCAATATGAAAAGAAAAAGCATTTTGTTAGTACTTTGTATAGGAATGGTTCTGACTTCCTGCAAAAACATAAAAACACTAAACGATTCAGATGTAAAAAATGAGAAGAGTCAGAACAAAACTGTTATGGAAATTCAAGATAAGGGATATGATTTGCCAATTGATGAAAAAAAGAAAAAGGAAGTGGTGAACGATTGTGAAGAGAATATGGAGGCCATCCGAGATATTTATTCTGAATTTAATGGAATGCAAGAAGCGGATCAGAATATTGCTAGGCAAATGATGGATCGGATGAAAGAGATTATCAAACAAAATGGAAATCCGGTAAGGGGTTCAGATCATTATTCTGTTATGGAAATTATCAGAAGATGGAAATGTTTTGAATGCTGCCAGGCAAGAAGAAAAAGACAACGTAATTTTATATGAAATTGATATAGATGGAGGAATTACCAGAAAAGAATATACATATGATGGGGAAAATATGTTTGTTATGTCAGCAAAAATGTTGTGGAACGATGATACAGAGCCGATGCTTACCTATATTTCTCTTTCAAAAATAAAGGAATGGAAATACACAGAATATGGGAACTTTTGCTATGAAGTATGTGTACCAGAACCACCAGAAGTGACAGAAATTGTTGATGGAAGTTGTATTATCCGAGTTAGACCATTAAATGAGGAATGCCTGGAATATTCAGAAAAATATGTAGGGCCATTGGGTTATCAGGGAAACAATCTACTGTGCTCAAACTGGAATATAGAGAATATGCAAGATCTGGATTATAATGGGATTTTTGAATATCTTTACAATATGAAATACGGAAAGAAATTTAGCAATGAAACTGGAGTAGCAGGAGTTACGGCAGATGAGTTTGAAAGTGTAATTATGACATATCTTCCTGTTACCGCAGAAGAACTAAAAGAATGGGCGGTGTATGATGAACAAAGTAATACTTATGCGTGGCAACGTTTGGGATGTGGTAATTATGCACCAACACATTTCGGATTATCATTGCCGGAAGTAATTGAAATCAAACATAATGAAGATGGAACAGTTGTATTGACTATAAATGCAGTTTGTGATTCTGTAGTGTGTAATGATGCGGTTATTACACATGAACTTACGGTGAAATTTCAGAATGATGGATCGGTTCATTATGTTGGAAATAGGATTTTAGGTAATGGAATCGATAATATACCAAAATATCAATATCGGTTAGATAAGTTGCAGGATTGATCAGCAACGAAGAAAGGTAGAAGAGAATGGAAGAACAGATAAAAAAGATTTATGAAAAGCAAAAAAATGGTCGCATCAGAATGATACGAAATGTGCTGTTGATTTATGTAGCATTGATTTGTATTGTAAGTATTTTTAAAGGGAATCCATTTCCACATCAAGAGACAGTACTCTTTTTCAATGTGAAACAGTCGGGCTGGATCACAACAGATTCCTATCTCCTATGGGGCTGTGCGGTGTTTGATCTGATTGTAGTCATGTTGATTGAAATTTGTAATATTCTCCGAGAGTTTTCAAAAATTGATCGGATGCTGTCGCAGGAATGTGATGCAGAGAAATATTTAGAAATGTTGGAGGGGATGATAAAATACGGAAAGAGTCTGGATTATAAAGGTTTTCAAAAAAATGTAGTATTGATGGCTCAACCTAAGTATATAGTTGCACTTATTGCTAATGGAGAACTACAGAAAGCAGAAGAATATACAAAGAATGAATGGAAAGGAAAAAAAGAGGGACGTTCCTGGCAGCAGGTTGTGACGAATCTTGAACTGGCGAAGAAATATCAGGAGAAAGATGGAGCTGGATATTCTGATACATTAGAAAAAGCAGGAAACGTATTTCAGAATAATCCGCTGTTTATGGCAAAAAGTTTATGCTGAAAGAGGAAGATGAGGCAGCAATAAGATTACTGGAAGATGATACAGAAAAGTTGCCATATTATGAGGTTACACGCAGACTTCTGCTTGGAGTATGTTACTACAGAGTAGGGAAAGAACAACAGGGAAAAGAATGCATGGAATATGTAATTGCCCATGGTAATACGTTGGATTGTAAAAAAGAAGCCAAAAAATATATAGGAATGTAAGTGAGGATATACCTTAAAATAATTAGATAACAATATTGAAGAGATTACGAAGAAAAAGAAAGACTGATAACAGGAAATTAGGTTACCAGTTCTTCTTTTATTTCCAAATACCAAAATCAGAAGTATAGCTTCGGTTATTTCAGTAGCCTGACTTCCGGTTGCGTTGGAAGGAGCTTGAATATTTGTGGCAAAGTAGTATGTATTATTATCTGATTCAATGTATCCGACAAACCAGCCATTGACATCTTTACCATTGACACGTCCGGTTCCGGTTTTTCCGTAAAGAGAACCAGAAGAGGTAGTGGAAAGTAACAGGGCATTTTTTACTGCTTGAATATTTTTTCTATCAAAATGAAAATTATTTTGGTAGAAATTCTGTAGTAATTCTACTTGTTCTATTGGAGAGATTTTCAGAGAAAAATCTGTCCAATAGAGATTTAAGTTTGTTCCAGTATTCTGATTACCATAGTTTATTGTCTGTAAAAATGTCTTTACGGATTGAAAACCTGCCTGTGAATCAATTGCCTGAAAATACCAGTTCACGGAATTATGCATAGCCGAGGTCAAATCTTGATCAGATTCCCAAGAGTCAAAAGGACAGGGTTCTCCATTCCATGTGAAAGTGGAATGTTCTGGTGTAATGATTCCAGATTCCAGGCCAAGTAATGCATCGTATATTTTATAAGTTGAATTCGGTGGTATACGTGTGGAAGCATTATCTATATTATAAATATTCCACTTATCGGTAGCCTGATCATATAGAACAAAGCTTCCGGTGTAGTTTCCAAAATTGGAAGAAAGATTTAGCTGAGTAATATTCTTTCTTGTTGTATCAAAATGATAGCCAGTCTGATCGGAAGCATAAACAGAAAGTATTGGAACACATCCAATGATGACAGTAGAGACAAATAAGCATATAAGGTATCCACGAATTTTTTGTGTAAAAGTAGGCTTGCGGAATGATGCAATATTTAAAATACGTCCTTTTAACTGCTTTGCATTTCCACTGATTCCCATAGTAAGAGGAAATGGAGTCAGAGCTATTGTTTCGGCAAAGTTAATCAGTGTATTTCCATATGACGTGTATTCTGTTTCTTTCAATAATTGCAATACAGCAGCGTCACAGGCAAGTTCTCGTTCCTGTCGTATTTTTTTCAGAAAATACCCAATCAAAGGATTGAACCAGTAGAAAACATTTGCTGTGTTTATCAGATATCCAACTAGAATATCTTTATGCTTGTAGTGTTGTAGTTCGTGCAGAAGCATATATCGAAGATCCGTTGCGCTTATAGTTCCGGCATTAAAATCTGAAATCAGGTGAATTGGAAGATAAATGCGAGGACGTAGGAAACCAGCTAAAACAGGAGATTTCAAAAATGCTGTACTATAAATTGGGATTGTGTTCTTGCTGTTCGTTTCGTTTAAACATTTTATATAAAGAGTGTTTATTACTTCGTTTTGAAGAGGTAAGGCAGAACTATGTAAGGCTTTTACTTGTTTTGCCGAACGGTAGAGAAGAACAAACATTACGAAAACACCGATGCTCCAGAAAAATACAAGTAATGAGTGAATAAAAGTTGGAATTTGGGTGCTGACCGAGACAGCAAAATCATTTATTTTATTCAAAGTATAACTATTACCAGAAAGAAAAGTGGTTTGAATGTCACCATTGGTATTTGAATTTGGCATTAGTAAATGTCCCCATGATATAGAAGATGGGGCAGACTTATTGGAAAAAAAGGAACAATTAAAACGACAAGAAATATAATCGAAAGATTATATTGTATACGTGCGGATAATTGATTTTGTAATAATCTTTTTAATCCCAGTAAAATGCCTAAAAAAATACAGATGATGGCATTACAGAGTAAAAAACGAAAGCTAAAATATGTCAAAATATGCTCCTCCCATGTTTAATGATTGGAAAGAAGATTCCGTAAGGCAGTAATGTCTTCTTCAGATAATTTATCGTCCTCAATGTAAGAGGCAAGCATAGAAGTGATATTACCATTATAGTATCGTTTTAAAAAAGAATTACTTTCCTGCCGAATATATTCCTCTTCTTTGACTAATGGGGTATAGACAAAAACCCGGCTTTGTTTTCATAAGTTAAAGCCTTTTTAGAAATGAGACGTTTGATCAATGTCTGAATTGTTTTAGGACTCCAACTGGAAGTTTGTGTTAATTTTTCAGTAATTTCATTTGTGCTGATTGGCGCGTATTTCCAAACGATTTTCATAACTTCAAATTCAGCTTCTGTAATTTGAGGCAAATTGCTCATGTGTTATCCCTCCAAATCTTACGCTTGTAATAAAAATATTATATATTGAAAATGTCTGATCTGTCAATGGAATGAAAAAGCTTGACTTTAAATCTTACAGATGTAATAATAAAGAAAAGATTACAAATGTAAGATTTAAAAAGTGAGAGGTTTTATTGATAGATGAGGAAGGTAGTGGTTGTAACATTTACCGATGATGAAGAAGACGAATTGAATGAATTATTATATTTTCTTAATCACAAAGGTCGCAGAGATATGAAAGGTTCAAGAGGAAAGGTACTTGATTATGAAGATTTAAAAATAAACGCTGTGTATCGTTCGGTTGAATGCCGAGGTGAGCAAGTAAGATTAACAAATTATGAATTTGAAATTTTATATTTGCTTGCAAGAAATCCAGGACAAGTTTTTTCGAAAGAACAAATATATACACGAGTCTGGAAAGAACCATATTATGGAGCAGAAGATAATGTTATAAGTTTAATCCGGAGAATTCGGAAGAAAATCGAACCAGATTCTGCAAAACCACAATATATTTTAAATGTATGGGGAATTGGATATAAATTCAATAAGGATTTGGTTAGATACAATTTATGAAAAAATGATACCAGGTCATTATTTGTGTAGAAATGGAAAGAATATCTAGAATAACGTTAAATCTGGAAGGAGAATACCTTTTATGAAAAATGATATTTGGGATGAAATTTCTTCTTTTTTAAATGGATTACGGTGTGAAAAAATAAATAGAAAAAGTTATATCCAGTTTCAAGAATTCAAAGATATTCAGTTGAAGAAGAAAATGAAAAAGGAGAATGTAATTAAAATTATCAATCATATGAATGCAGAGGATAAAAGAAAGTTTAAACAATATGAAGAAATATTGGAAGAAGAAGCCTTCACATCGGAGTTAAGAGCATATTGTCAGGGGTATGTAGATTGTATTCAATTATTAGCGGGATTGGGAATTTTAAAACAATCACCGGATATAGAGAAAATAATTAATGGAATGAAATAAGTTAATTGTGGAGTTCAAAGGATGAATAAAATTAGAAAATATATTCCCAAAATTGTGATTTTAGATACAGCAATATATATATGGATATTTGTTATGTTGCATCTGATTTTACAATGCTTTGGATTAAAGTTTCGAGAATGGGTCTATTGGATGTCAGTGCTTTTGATGATGATGGGCTTTATTACAGGAATTATTCAATTGATTCTAAAATTAAAAAAGAATTGTAAAAATATGTATAATGGGTACATTTGTTATTCTTCTATTAATATCAAGTCCCATATTTATTTGATAGTAGGGTTTGGATATACACCGGAACATGTTGTTGAAAAAGATGGTAGTAAATATGTTGCATATGTAAATAGTTTTTTCAGAACATATGTGTATTATTATGACTATAAAAATGTTGTAGTTGTTGGAAATCAAAAAAGAATAGTAGAAGATTATGGAAAAGGAGGTTTTGATCCGCTGGGAGACAAATACCCACATAAGATTGAGCATTGTACCTATTACGATGAGAAAGGTAATGTAATATCTAACAGATAAATGTAATCCACTATGAATAAAAGAAACAGTTATGCTATACCAAATTTGATATAGTGTAACTGTTTTTCTTATTCACATGATTCAAATGTGTCGTCAATTTAAAATATCGGTAATTATCAGCTAATTATCAGGATTTAGTAAGTTTTGTTTTGTATCATTAGTGGTATCTACATCGGAAGTATCAGAATTTAACAATGCAACGGTAGTTGCAAGAATTACTTGAAGTTGATAATCATTGCATTGATTTAACAGTCGAAGAATCTGATCGTATGTAGAATTATTTTTATTTTGGTTTGGATAAACGTAATCATCAGCAGAAATATTTAATGTCTGCATAGTTTTACAAAATAATTCCAGACTGGGACCGCCTTTATGGCGTTCGAGGTCTCCAAGATAAGCCGCCGATATTCCGAGTTTTTCAGCAAGAGCTTCTTGTGTTAAATGCATTTCCATACGCCCCTGTTTTACCAAAGTGGCAAATAATGTTTTAGGAATATCCATGTTTATATACCTCCATGAACTTAGTGTATTACCCTGAGTTTGAAAAGTGAAAAGGGCATAACATTAGAAAAAATATAGGGTATTACCCAATGAACGAATGAGCATACAAATCTTTTTCGGTTAAAAAACAGATTCCGAAAGAGAAGTATTTGTATGCTTATTTTCTTTTTCTGGAATCTGACTGGAGAAAAATGGTTCCTAGAAATATTTCTTTTGAACATGTCCGTTCATCTGCAGGTATTCAATTAAAAAAATCTCAACATTTTCGTTAGCGAATACTGGAATTGAATCTAGGTAAGAACCAACAATAAAAATAGGGTAATAAAATGTGAATCGAAATACGTCCGCAGGGGCAATACCTGTAAGGGCGTTTTTTGTTACGTAAATTTTTTAAACAGACAGTTCCAAATATGGACATTGGTTAACATCCGGTCACCGCCATGCTCCGATTTGATTTCTATACCCAAAATCAGATCGGAGGAAAGATAAATGGCTTATAACAAAGCGAGTGAAGAACGAAAGTGGAATTATTGGAAAGAACAGGAAGAAAAGAAACTGCGTGAACTGGGAATGAAAGAAGAGAAGATTCAAAAGCTGCGTCAGATGGACTGGGAAGATTTTCTGGAAGAACGCAGATACCGGGAACGATTGGATGGAACAATGCAGGATATGGATTCAGAAAGACAGAAGGATGATGAACAGTTTGCCATGGATGTCAAGGAACTCTTAGAACATGTAGGAGACAGACGGTTGTATGAAGTACTAAAAGGGACGGAACATCAGACACTGGAGATACTTTTGCTTAGTACATGGGGATATTCAATCAAGGAAATTGCAAAGATTATGGGGCTTCCAAAGGATACTGTTTATACGAAAAGAAAAATTTTGCGGAAAAAGTTGAAAAAATTCTAATTTTTGAGACAAAAATGGCGATTTTCGTCGGCTATTTAATAGGCAGGTAAATTTTGCCAGTGTACTTTGACAATCTTATACCAGCATTACAGGTACGTTCCCGTAAGTAGAAGCGTGGCAGGAAGACGCGAGGACAGATAAAAAGGGCATGGAAGAAATCAGAGCAGCAAGTGAGAGGCAGAGTTCTTTTGTGGCGTTTTTGTTTCGAGCGAATCATCTTTAACTCAAACAAAGACCGTGGCGGTCTTTTGCGAAGATCACTTACGAGGGGATAATGATACATAGGAACTGCCAGTGAGCAGGGGATGGACTTTGGGTTGTAATCAGCAAGACCTTTAGAAAATCCATGAGTGGTGCGATGCCAAGCATCCGCCTGTAATGTTCCCGTAAGGCAAAGGGGGAGTCGAGGACAAATACAACGCCAAAAAACAAAAATATAAGAAATCAAGGAAGAATGTGTCGTTGATATCAGATACATACGGCTGTAGGGAGAAATCCTTTACAGCGTATTGATGTGATATCAGCACGCATATCAGGTAACAAATTATGTATTACACAAGAGAATATCTCAATAGAGCGCATCGAGAAATTGATACTATTTTCCGAGTGCTGTTCCCGGAACATGGAATGGC
>ENA-OQAS01001301-OQAS01001301.1-human-gut-metagenome-genome-assembly--contig:-NODE-1301-length-11898-cov-8.324272_pt1 | contig 11898 bp, 16 predicted proteins | sample MGYA00242733_ERZ504523 | MGnify/ENA primary metagenome ERZ504523 (study PRJEB26092, sample SAMD00036239) | human gut metagenome | host: Homo sapiens | study: EMG produced TPA metagenomics assembly of... | reverse complement strand
TATTCGGCTTTGTAACAGGATGCTTTGCTACGAAAATAGTACAGCAGTCCTCATACGGAAGAATCGATGTCTCATAGGTATCAATTTTGTTTGATATATCAATGATATCATTCTTGTCCATGGCAATGAGAGGTCTGTATACAGGCATATGGCACACCTCGTTTGTTGCAGCAAGTGACTGCATTGTCTGGCTTGCAACCTGTCCGATGCTCTCACCTGTGATAAGGCCCAAGCATTTATCCTCATCGGCAAAGTGCTCTGCTATCTTCATCATGTATCTGCGCATGATGATGGTAAGCTCATCATGAGGACATTTCTCATATATGGCAAGCTGTATATCGGTAAAATTGACAACATGCAGCTTTATCTTGCCCGAATATCTGGCAACCTTCTTTGCCAGGTCTACAACCTTCTGCTTTGCTCTCTCACTCGTATATGGCGGTGCATGGAAATATGTGGCATTGATTACCACACCTCGCTTTGCAATCATGTATCCTGCAACCGGGCTGTCGATTCCACCTGAGAGAAGAAGCATTGCCTTTCCTGCTGTGCCAAGCGGCATACCGCCCGGTCCAGGAATCTCCTCTGAATAAATATTTATCATAGGTCTGATCTCTATATTGATCATAACCTGTGGATTATGAACATCTACCCTTGTCTCAGGAAATGCCTCCAGCACCTTTTCACCGACTGCGGCATTTATCTCCATGGATGTCATCGGATAGTTCTTTCTGGCACGTCTCGCATTTACCTTGAAGGTAAAGCTCTTATCCTTGTATACATGTTGATATGCTCGATAACTGCTTCACAGAGCTTGTCAAAGCCCTCATCCTCATGCAGCTCGACCGGACAGATACCCACGATACCAAAAATTCTTGACAATGTGGCAACTGTCTCGTCATAATCATAGTCTCCGTCTGTCTCCACGTACACACGTCCGCTTTCCTTTCTTACCTCAAAGCTTCCATCCACATTGCGAAGCTGATATTTGATATTCTTAACGAGCGCGTCTTCAAAAATGTATCTGTTTTTGCCCTTTATCGCAATCTCAGCATACTTGATCAAAAATGTCTTGTACATGTAACTCTCCTGTTCTGGTTTTTATTTATTATTTTATTATTTTTAATTACTTAATATTTCATTGTATGCGTAACTTTTTAGCGCCTTGTATATCTTCGCAGCATTGGTATCACCTCTGCCATCACTGATACAGCGTAATCAATTTCCTCCTGTGTGGTATTCACGCAAAAGCTGAATCTGATTGTGGAATCCAAAAGTGACGGCTTAAGCCTATGCTCTTTAGTGTTGAACTGATTGCCGGTTTGTTTGATGAACAGGCACTTCCTGCAGACACATATATCTGCCTGTCCTCAAGAGTATGAAGCATAACCTCCGCTCTCACACCATCTACGCTCACGCTTACCACATGAGGGGCATTTGTATGGTCCGTGCGTCCATTTACAGATACTCCGTCAATACGCTGCACTGACTCTATAAAATGATCCCTAAGCTCATACATATGTGCTGTTTTTTTATCAAAATCCGTGTAAATTTCCTCTGCTGCCACTCCAAGACCTGCATATGCAGGAACATTTTCCGTACCTGAGCGCATGCCCTTCTGTTGGCCGCCTCCGTATATAATCGGCTTGATTTTAGTCTTGTCCTTTATATATAAAAATCCGCTGCCCTTTGGTCCGTGAATCTTGTGTCCACTGACTGAAAGCATGTCTATATTCATGCGCTTTGGTCTGATTTCAAGCTTGCCGTAGGACTGTATGGCATCCACATGAAAAAGTGTGGCAGGATTTTTCTCTTTTATAGCTGCTCCCGCCTCCTCAATCGGCATGACTGCGCCAATCTCATTGTTTACATGCATAAGCGATACAAGAATTGTATCCTCCCTTACGGCATTTTTCAGTTCTTCAACACTTATCACGCCGTCATGGTTTACAGGCAGATATGTGATTTCAAAGCCCTGCTCTTCCAAAAACTGCATCACAGACAAAACTGATGCGTGCTCTACAGAAGATGTGATTATATGCCTTCCTGCACGCTTATTGGCCATTGCAGCACCTATTATTGCAGTATTATTCGACTCTGTGCCGCCGGATGTAAATAGTATCTCCTTGTCCTGCACCCTGAGTGTCTTTGCAATCTTTTTCTTAGCATCATTAATATAATTTTCTGCCTCAACGCCCTTCATATGAAGTGATGAAGGATTACCGTAATCCTCTGTAAGCAGCTTATAAACCATATCTGCCGCTGCTTTTGAGCATCTGGTTGTGGCAGAATTATCCAAATATGCTTCCATTTTTGCTCCTAACTTCTACTTCTTAACTGTTAAGTATCTCTACTGTCTATACATCCAAATTGTATACAAGCATGGCAAGTGCGGCAAGTCCTGCTGTCTCCGTGCGTAAAATCCTGCGTCCCAAGCTTATTCTGTGCATTGTGGCATGCTCATCCACAAGTGCTATCTCCTCCGGTGCAAAGCCGCCCTCAGGACCCACGACAACACCGATAGTCTGACCAGCCTTAAGCTGCCCCATTATCTCTCTTGTCGCATCCATGCCACGCTCATTCTCATATGGCACCAGCGTGATGTCAAGCTCTGAAGCGATTTTCAAAGCTTCCTTGTATATAACCGGCTGCTTCACAGTGGGAATCACAGTGCGCTTTGACTGCTTTGCTGCGCTCTCTGCAATAGCCTGCCATCTCTGCAGCTTTTTTGCTGCCTTTTTTTCATCCAGCTTTACCACACAGTTTTTCATGGCAACCGGTACTATCTCAGATACACCAAGCTCCACAGCCTTTTGAATAATAAGCTCCATCTTATCGCCCTTTGGCAGCCCCTGATACAGCACGATGTGATTATCAAGCTCTGTGCCCGTCTCATCTGCACTGTCAATAGCTGCGATGACCTCATCATCCAGAATCGATGATATGTGACAGAAATATGCCTGTCCGGATTTTGAGCTTACTCTTATTTTTTCCCCGTTTTTCATGCGCAGTACATTCTTTATGTGATTTACGTCACCTCCGGTGATTGAGATGCTGTCAGAATGAACCTGCTCTTCCTCTACAAAAAACTGATACATAATCCACCAAACTATTTAGTCAGCTTCTGCGCAGTGATATTGACCCATTCACCCTGATGATTGATTTCTATCACCTTAAGCCCCGCTGCTTCGATAGCCTCTTTAACTTCATTTTCCTTGAAATCTATGATACCCGATGTGATAAAATATCCACCTTCCTTTAATCTGTCAGGAATAACAGGTGCCATAGGAATGATGACATCAGCAAGGATATTTGCAACAACGATATCATATTTTTCTGTACCAACCTTCTTTTGAAGCTCTGTATCATCTATGAGATTGCCGACATAAAACGTGCCAAGCTTCTCATCCAGATGATTGACCTGCATATTGTCACGCGTAGAAATCATGCAGTCAGCATCAAGGTCAGTACCTACAACCTCCTTTGCACCAAGCTTTAAAGCTACAATTGAAAGGATTCCGCTTCCACAGCCCACATCAAGCACTGTAGGTGCTTCCTTTGCGCCCTCAATATACTTGATAAGCTGCTTGATACAAAGCTGTGTTGTCTCGTGCTTTCCTGTACCAAAGGAGATTCCCGGATCAATTTCTATCATAAATTTATCCGCATCCTCAGGCTTTACATCTTCCCATGTAGCTTAATCAATATATCACCGATTGTAAATGATGAAAAATACTTCTTCCAGTTATTAATCCAGTCGAGATCCTCTGTCTCAGATGACGAAATTACACCGCTTCCCACATCAACAGTATCTCTTAAATCCTCAAGTCCAAGCTTTACCTTTCTAAGCATATCTGACTGGTCACTGCCATCATCCTCAATATAAAAGCTGACATGGCTTATGCCTCATCCGGAGGCAGCTCCGGCAGAAAATCAATAAACATATCCGCCTGATCCTCTTTGGTCAGGGGAATATTGTCCTCAATCTCGATTCCCTCGATACCAAGCTCCATAAGCATGCTGCTCATGAAATCCTCAGCCGCGGTTGTTGTCTCAATCGTGTATTTCTTCCACTTCATATAAAAATCCTCTCTTAATAAAATAGATACATAGTATAAATACAGTTTTATTTCAAAACATTTCCGTACATTTTACAAGGCAGTCATACGACTGCCTCCACAACTTATCTCATATAATACCATAAAAATGTGCTGTATAAAAGCCCCATTTTTATACGTAAAAATAACCTAAAAAATGCCCCGCCACACATGGCGGGACATATATTATAGGATCATCTATTACAGATCATCTATTTACAGATCGTCCAAAGACTCCTTGAGCTTATCCATAAATCCTTTTTTCTTTTTAGAATCAGTAGAAGCTCCGCCCTCCTTTGTCAGAGAACCGCCTGAAAGCTCATCAAACTTCTTAAGAGCCTCCTTAGCATCCTTAGACAGACCTGTAGGCGTATTGACAACAAGTGTGACATAATGGTCACCTCTTATTGCTTTATTTCTTGTTGAAGGAACACCCTTGCCCTTTAAGCGGATACGTGTACCTGTCTGTGTACCCGGTGCAACTGTGTATATAATATCTCCATCAACAGTCTTGATTCTTATATCTCCACCTAAGGCTGCAATAGCATACGAGATGGATGCCTTTGAAAAGATATTAACATCCTGACGCTCAAAATCCCTGCTGCCTGAAACAATAACTTCAACAAGAAGATCTCCACGCGGTCCGCCATTTATGCCCGGCTCGCCGTATTCACGTATTCTGACACACTGTCCATTATCTATACCGGCTGGAATCTCAACAGTCTTTCTGACCTTCTTGGTATTGTAGCCTGTACCGTGACATGTAGGACACTTATCCTTTACTACCTTGCCCGAACCACCGCAGGATGGACATGTTGTGACATTCTGCACTACTCCAAACAGAGACTGACTCTGTCTGACAACCTTACCTGTACCATTACACTGGGTACATGTCTCAGGAGATGTGCCCGGCTTAGCTCCGTTGCCGCCACAGGTAGAGCATGTCTCCTTATAGTTGAACTCAAGCTCCTTTGTGCAGCCAAATATAGCTTCCTCAAAAGAAATTCTTACACTGAGACGGACATTTGCACCCTGTGCAGGACCATTTCTTCTGCCACTGCTTCTTCCACCTCCGAAGAAATCTCCGAAAATGTCACCAAAAATATCCCCCATATCCATGCCTGAGAAATCAAAGCCACCGGCTCCACCGCCTGTGCCATCAAATGCTGCATGACCGAACTGATCATACTGGCGTCTCTTATCCGGATCAGACAATACGGCATAGGCCTCCTGAGCCTCCTTAAACTTCTCCTCACACTCTTTATCACCCGGATGAATGTCAGGATGATATTTCTTTGCCTGCTGTCTGAAGGCTTTTTTAATCTCTGCATCTGTAGCGGTCTTAGATACTCCTAATACCTCATAATAATCTCTTTTTTCTGCCATAATTGAAAATTCCTTTTATTATACAACTAATTCGCAAGGCCGGCCAAGCGGCCAACCTTGCGAGTAATTTTACTTACGCAGCCATTATGATGCTTTGATTGATAACCCGGATTACAGGTCATTAATCCTCATATCATTATGGCAGCATCTGTTTAATTATACTTCCTTGAAATCTGCGTCGATGACATCATCATCTGCACCGTTTGAAGCACCTGCATTCATATCAGGACCTGCCTGACCTGCTCCGGCGTTCATATCAGGACCTGCTCCTGCTGCACCCTGTGCTGCCTGAGCCTGCTCATACATCTTTGCAAATACCTTCTGCGCACTCTGTGTGAGCTTCTCCTGTGCTGCCTTGAGCTCTGCAACATCAGCCTCTGTCATAGCCTCTGCCTCTTTATGTGCATCAAGGAATGACTTAACTGCTGCGATATCAGCCTCAACTGCTGACTTATCAGCGGCATCAACAGAATCTCCAACCTGCTTTAATGCATCCTCTGTCTGGAATACAAAGCTCTCAGCATCATTTCTTGCATCGATTGCTTCTTTTCTCTTCTTATCCTGTGCCTCAAACTCAGCAGCCTCTTTAACAGCCTTATCAATCTCATCATCAGACATATTAGATCCTGCTGTGATTGTGATGTGCTGCTCTTTTCCTGTTCCAAGATCCTTTGCAGACACATTTACGATACCATTGCATCGATATCGAATGTAACCTCAATCTGTGGAACTCCACGACGTGCTGGTGGGATACCATCAAGTCTGAACTGTCCGAGTGATTTATTATCGCGGGCGAACTGTCTCTCACCCTGTACTACGTTGATATCAACGGCTGTCTGGTTATCAGCGGCTGTAGAGAATATCTGGCTCTTTCTTGTAGGAATAGTTGTATTTCTCTCGATAAGTCTTGTAGCAACACCACCCATTGTCTCGATTGAAAGAGAAAGTGGAGTAACATCAAGGAGAAGTACTTCGCCGGCACCGGCATCTCCTGCAAGCTTACCACCCTGGATAGAAGCACCGATTGCTACGCACTCATCAGGGTTAAGAGACTTGCTTGGCTCTTTTCCTGTCATCTGCTTTACCTTGTCCTGTACGGCCGGAATACGTGTAGAACCACCTACAAGTAATACCTGTCCAAGGTCTGCATTTGTAACGCCTGCATCCTTCATAGCGTTCTGTACTGGGATTGCTGTTCTCTCTACGAGGTCATGTGTCAGCTCATCGAATTTTGCTCTTGTAAGAGTCATGTCGAAATGCTTTGGTCCCTCTGCTGTAGCTGTGATGAATGGAAGGTTGATGTTTGTAGTAGTAGCTGAAGACAGCTCCTTCTTTGCCTTCTCAGCAGCTTCCTTTAATCTCTGGAGTGCCATCTTGTCTGTAGAAAGATCAACACCCTCTGCCTTCTTGAACTCGTCAATCATCCACTGTGTTACCTTGTTATCGAAATCATCACCACCAAGGTGTGTATCACCGTTTGTAGATAATACTTCGATGACTCCGTCACCAATCTCGATGATAGATACATCAAATGTACCACCACCAAGGTCATAAACCATAATCTTCTGCTCTTTCTCATTGTCAAGACCATAAGCAAGTGCTGCTGCTGTAGGCTCGTTGATGATACGCTTTACATCAAGACCTGCAATCTTGCCGGCATCCTTTGTAGCCTGACGCTGAGCATCGTTGAAGTAAGCAGGTACTGTGATAACTGCCTCTGTAACCTTCTCACCGAGGTATCCCTCTGCATCAGCCTTTAATTTCTGAAGTACCATAGCTGAAATCTGCTGTGGGCTGTAGCTCTTGTCATCAATCTGTACCTTGTAATCTGTACCCATATGTCTCTTGATAGAAGAAATTGTCTTCTCAGCATTTGTAACTGCCTGACGCTTTGCAGGCTCACCGATAAGTCTCTCTCCTGTCTTTGTGAAAGCAACTACTGAAGGTGTGGTTCTTGCACCCTCCTGGTTTGCTATAACTGTAGGTTTTCCACCTTCCATAACTGCTACGCAGCTGTTTGTTGTTCCTAAATCAATACCAATGATTTTGCCCATTTTATTTTCCTCCTATTAAATATAGTGTTTTTACCTGTTTAATATATTTGTAACCATCCGTTGTCTCACATGAATCCCTTAAATGCTGTCTGCATTCATATAAATCTGATTCACTGTCATGCCGGATAGATGTACACATCATTACTGTACTACCGATACCATGCTGTGGCGTACCACTGAATCCTTGTACATATAGCCCTTCTGAAGCTCCTGTGCTACGGTGCCTGACTCAAGTTCATCATTTTCAACCTGCATCACTGCATTGTGGAAATCAGGGTCGAACTCCTGTCCTACGCACTCTATTGGCTTTACACCTGCAGCATCAAGCTCTGTGAGCATCTGCTTGTAGACCTTATCCATACCTGTGATAAAAGGATCATCCTTCTTATCATCCGGTACTGCTGCAAGACCTCTCTCAAAATTGTCTATTACAGGAAGGATTTTCTCAACTATTGTCTTTGCTCCCATGTCAAACATCTGGGATTTTTCCTTCTCGCTTCTCTTGCGGAAGTTCTCAAACTCTGCCATCTGTCTTTTTACCTTATCGGTAAGCTCCTCGATCTGCTCATCCTTTTGTCTTTCTTCTTTTTGAAAAAGATTTCTTTTTATCAGGATCTTCGGAATCCGCTTCGGAAGCTTCTGCATCAGCGTTCTCTGCTGTTTCGGCTGTTTCTTCCGTGGATGTCACGTTTTCATCCTCTTTGGTCTCGGAAACATTTTCCTCTGTGGAAGATTCCATTGCTTCGTCTAATACCTCTTCATTCATCTCTGACATCTATGAACCACCTTTCTATGTCTGTTCCTTATCCTTGTTTAAAATTCCGTCTAAAGAATTCTTCAAGGTTTTCAGGTTATCCATTACTTCTCATAATCCATTCGTTTCGGTCCGACAATTCCTATCGTTCCCCGAACACCTTCGCCCAATTCGTATGTTGCTGTCACAACACTGCAGTCCTTCATGGTCTGTATCGGGCTTTCATTTCCTATATAAACCTGAATTCCTGTATTATCATCATCTAACAGGTTTTCAGTTACAAGGCTTGCTAACTGCTGTTTCTCCTCAAATGTGGAGATCAGCTCACTTGCTTTCTCCGAGTCACTTAACTCCGGATATTTAAAGAAATTGGTTGCTCCACTTGTATAAATGCGGATATCTTCATCCTGTCCCATCGTCTCTGCCACGGTGTCAAGCACATCACTGATGATATCACTGTGGATGCCCGCCTGCTCTTTTAACTTTGCGATGGTTCCAAGGTTGATCTCCTGTAATGCAAGACCGTTTAAGTTGGCATTTAACAGGAAATTCAGTTTTAACATTGTCTCATTGTCGATCGGTTCACTGACCGGAATAATTTTATTCTTGACCAGATTGCCTTCGGTAACAATCGTTGCTAAAATCTGTTCTTCATTCATATTCGATAACTGGATGAACTTTACTTTATTCTTATGAAACGTCGGTGCTGTAACCATCGTCGCATAATTGGTATTGTTTGCCAGTATCTTTGCCACCTGCTGCAGCACCTGTTCCATCTTCTCCGTGTGTTCGATGACGAAACTCTTCATCTCATTCACTTCACGTCTTTCTCTTCCATCAGATGATCCACATAAAAGCGGGTATCCTTTGTCGGAAGGGATCCTGCCGGCTGAAGTATGCGGCTGTAAAATGTATCCAAGTTCTTCCAGATCCGCCATCTCATTACGGATCGTCGCAGAGCTCAGATTCAAATCGGTATACTTGGATATTGTTCGTGATCCAACCGGTTCGCCTGTCTCTAAATAGTTGCGGATGATTGCATCAAGAATTTTCGTTTTTCGTTCGTCTAATTCGAATTCCTCGTCCATTCTCTTCTCCATCTCCATACTCTGTAACTTCTGTAAGAATCCGGCATCTGCCTCTGATCTCAGTTACCTTTTATCTGTTAGCACTCATTATTGTGGAGTGCTAACATCTATGTACTTAAAATAGCACCATCATATTCTTTTGTCAACACTAATTTTTATAATTTTTGTTGTTTTATATTTTTTTTATAATTTTCCTGTTTAGACCTTTTTCTTCTTATATATATGAGGATCAGACCAATCAGAACACTAACTGTAACAACCACCATATAACGTACCAGATGGTTCCCTGCATCCAGTCCCATGCATTCCATGATCTTTTTGTACCAGAAATATACCAGCATGTGCAAAAGGAAAATTTCCGTTGAGAGTTCACGCATTGTTTTCGCAGCCGCTCCCATTCTCTCCACCACCGGGACAAAGGCTGCAGCCAGGAAAAGATTTGCAGTGACAAGCGGTGTCATAAGATACATATCATGCGACGACTCGCCGATCTTCTGCGTGATGATCCATTCCTCCAGCATCATCAGCACGAGGAAAAATACCGTGTGCCATCCATACGCATTTCGGATCCGGTCTGCCTTCACACGAAAGAGATACCCCATGGTCACAAACGGGAATCCGAAAAAGAATCCGTTTCTTGCCGTAGCAAATACAGAAAGATACCATTGGATCTCATTCGCAGCCGGTAAAACGGTATCGATACATGACGGTAAGTATTGTGGAAAACTCCAGTCAGATACAACAGCACAGCCGCTGCCACGATTCCTTTCACATTCCACCGAAAACGTGTTACCAACAGATACAAAAACAGCACCGCTGCAACAGTCGCAGGCAGATACCAGAGCTGTATGTAAGATCCTATCAGGAAAAATCTTCTTGCAAGTTCTAATATGTTTCCGGCAGCACTTCTTTTTTTCTCCCAGAAGCGGTCAATGATCGGTATCAGATATAACAGACTCCACCATACATACATCTTTATAATATGGAAAAGATATTTTTTTACCTGTCTTTGTCTGTTATTTTTTCTCCGATAAAATAGCCGGTGCACACAAAAAGAACGGAACTGCCATACGGCAGATCACCTGCTGAAATTCGTGTGAAAATACCGGTGCGATTTCCTCAAACGGAGGAATATGAATGGCAGCAACCAAAAATGCTGCCACAAATTTTGAGAAATCAAGTGCTCTGTATTCCTTTTTTTCCGATAGATATATCGTAGACATCCCAGATCCTTTCCTTATTCTGCTCTATTCCATTTCTTTTTGTTTTTTCCTTCCGTTCCGATACCTGAAAATAACGATCCCGATCACCGACAGGATTCCAAGTCCGCTCAAACCAGCACCTGTTTTTAAATACGGCGTACAGTAATAAAATTCGATCTGATGTGTTCCCTCCGGCACATCAACTGCCATATACATCGTATCCGCCTTTAAAATCTCTGTTTCCACACCATCTATATACGCCCGCCAGCCGCTACTGTACGGAATTGTCATACAGAGCAGTTTTTCCTGATCTGCCGTAAGGGTACCGGATATGTGATTTGTATCCATGACAACATCTTTTAAAATATCCTGTTTCAGACCTTTCGTCCAACCGGCAATCTGTTTTACCGGCTGGCAGACAATCTGCATCTCATCAACCGGTAAGTTCCTTTCATGAAAGGTCAGTGTGATCTCATCTGCTTTTCATCACGATATCCGGCATTGATCAGATAGTCATCCACACCACTGTAAAAGTTGTTTTTTCTGGTCAGGAATGTGATCATTTTGGTGATTTTTCCACAGGTCACATCAATGTGCAGACGGCTCTTCGACTGTGTTAACGTCTTTCCCTCCTCCGAAAACTGAAGCCCTTTTAATATGAAGTAAGTTTCACTCTCCGGTATCCCCTCAAAGGAAAGTGTTACTGACGCTTTCTTTTCCGTCGCAGTAAATCCCTGGTCGGTCAGTTCCACATTGTGCATATCTGTGATCATATAAGAAATATCTTCATCCGTAAATTCCGCTTCCGTCTTTGTATCAGCTAACGCAGATGGAATCTTATCATCTTCCACGACAATGCCCTGTAAAAGCGCCTGCTGTTTTTCCGTTACCTCCAGCGCTTCATATGTGCTCCGCGGAATTACCGCATCACTTGCAAAGCCAAGCGGCAGTACCGAATCATTTTCATAGGCATCGCATTTTACCTCATACTGTCCCCCGGCGCCAAGCGTTCCGCGATTGAAGCAGACATTATAACCATATGGGCGCAGTCCGCTGTTCCCGGACGGCACCACATAATAACGCACGCTGGAAAGCACCTCTAACATCGTGCGCGCATCAAATCCGGAATAACAGAAATCCCTGGTCTGATTGATGTACATTTCTCTTTGAAACTGGTTGATATCCGGGTTTGCAAGACTGAAATAATAGGAGGTACCATTGATTCCAAGCTGCATCGCCGTGTTTTTCCACTCCTCAGACTGCAGGGACTCATAGCGGTATGTCGTATCTTCGCATGATTTTCACAAGACTACCGCA
>ENA-OQAS01001300-OQAS01001300.1-human-gut-metagenome-genome-assembly--contig:-NODE-1300-length-11899-cov-5.931108_pt1 | contig 11899 bp, 19 predicted proteins | sample MGYA00242733_ERZ504523 | MGnify/ENA primary metagenome ERZ504523 (study PRJEB26092, sample SAMD00036239) | human gut metagenome | host: Homo sapiens | study: EMG produced TPA metagenomics assembly of... | reverse complement strand
AACGGCAACACCAAGCCGTCGGCTACCTGTCCGCAGAATTCCTGATGGGTAAGCAGCTGCGCAACGCGCTGCTCAACGCCGGTCTGACCGAGCAGTTCGACGCCGCGGTCAAGGAACTCGGCTTCTCCGTGCAGGACGTCGTCGACGCCGAGCACGAGCCGGGCCTCGGCAACGGTGCCTCGGCCGTCTGGCCGCCTGCTTCATCGATTCGCTCGCCTCGCTGGGCGTGCCGGCATTCGGTTATGGCATTCAGTACAAGTACGGCATCTTCGAGCAGAAGTTCGATGAAAACGGCAAGCAGATCGAAACCCCGGACTACTGGCTGACCAATGAAGAGCCGTGGGGACACATCGATTACAACCGCGACCAGAAGGTTTCCTTCGGCGGCGAAGTCGTTGAGGAAGATGGCAAGAAGGTATGGAAGCCGGCTTGGTCCGTGCGTGCGGTGCCGGTCGACTACATGGTTCCGGGCTACGCCTCCGGCCGTGTGAACACCCTGCGTCTGTGGACCGCCAAGAGCTACGACGAGTTCGACCTGCTCACCTTCAACAAGTCCGAGTACCTTGACGCCGTCAAGCCGCAGGTTGAAGCTGAGAACATCTCCAAGATCCTGTATCCGGAAGATTCCACCCCGCAGCAAGGCACTGCGTCTCGAGCAGCAGTACTTCTTCGTGTCCGCCTCCATCCACGACGCCATCCGCGTCTTCTACCCGGGTCAGGACAAGCCGGATCTGACCACCTTCGCGGACAAGATCACCTTCCAGCTCAACGACACCCACCCGGTCATCGGCATTCCGGAGCTCATGCGCGTCCTCATGGACGAGTACGGCTACGATTGGGACACCGCCTGGACCGTCACCAACAAGACCTTCAACTACACCTGCCACACCCTGCTTCCGGAAGCCTGGAAGTGTGGCCGTCCAAGCTCATCGGCGAACTCCTGCCGCGTCACCTCGAAATCATCGAGAAGATCCAGGACCAGTTCGCAGCCGAGCTCAAGGCCAAGGGCGTCGACGAAGCCACCATCAAGGACATGGCCATCTACACCGGCGACTCCGTGCGCATGGCCTACCTGCCACCTACGGCGGCTCCCACGTCAACGGCGTTGCCGAGCTGCACTCCCAGCTGCTCAAGGACGTCACCCTGAAGAACTTCTCCGACGTGTATCCGGACAAGTTCACCAACGTGACCAACGGCGTGACCCCTCGCCGCTTCGTCAAGCTCGCCAACCCGCGTCTGTCCGACCTCATCACCGAAGGCCTCGGCACCGACAAGTGGGTGAGCGACCTCGAACTGCTCAAGGGCCTCGAACCGCTCGCAGCCGATGACGAATTCGTCAAGAAGTTCGCCGCCGTCAAGCAGGCCAACAAGGTTGACTTCTCCAACTACGCCAAGCGCGAATACGGCTTCGACATCGACCCGAACACCATGATCAACACCATGGTCAAGCGTCTGCACGAATACAAGCGTCAGGCACTGAAGATCCTCGCCGTGATCGCACGCTACGCCGACATCAAGTCCGGCAGGATCGCCGCCGACGATGTCATGCCGCGCACCATCGTGTTCGGCGCCAAGGCCGCTCCGGGCTACTACCTCGCCAAGCAGACCATCCAGCTGATCAACAACGTCGCCCGCGTCATCAACAACGACCCGGATGTCAAGGGCAAGCTGAACGTCTACTTCCCGTGGAACTACAACGTGCGTCTCGCACAGCACCTCATCCCGGCAACCGACCTCGACGAGCAGATCTCCCAGGCCGGCAAGGAAGCCTCCGGTACCGGCAACATGAAGTTCGCTCTCAACGGCGCCATGACCGTCGCACCCTCGACGGTGCCAACGTCGAAATCCGTGAGCGCGTCGGCGCTGAGAACTTCTTCCTCTTCGGCATGACCGTCGACGAGGTGGACGCCCTCTACGCCGAAGGCTACGATCCGAAGAAGTACTACGAGGCCGATCCTCGTCTCAAAGCCGCCATCGACATGGTCGCGGACGGCACCTTCTCCAACGGCGACAAGACCGTGTACGAAGACCTTGTCCACGATTGGCTCACCAAGGACTGGTTCATGACCCTCGCCGACTTCGCGCCTACACCGCCATCCAGTCGGAAATCGAGGCCCTCTACGCCCAGCCGCTCGAATGGAACCGCAAGGCCCTCATCAACGTGGCGAACTCGGGCTACTTCAGCTCCGACCGCTCGATGGAGGATTACCTCGAGCGCATCTGGATGACCGGTCCGCTCAAGTAATGACGGAGCGTTATCTGCGTTGTGGAAGGCTTGACGTATCTTCGTACGCTTTCGCCTTCCACGCCTTGTGATACTGCGCTCGTCATTACTTTCGCTTCGCACGGGCCATATGTGACGTGAATTATCGCGTGATGTATGACTCGTAGCGTTAGATAGGGCGTGATGACGAAGGGAGATTCCGTTTTGGAATCGTCCCTTTCGTTTTCCAGGGCAAAACAAAAAGCCCTGCGCGTGGGCGCAGGGCTTGAAAGAAAGAGAAATCAGGCAGCTTCTGGGGTGGTGGGAGCGACTTCGCTTCGCCATCCTCGGCATCCTTGTCAGGCCAAGATCGACAGGAGACGAGCTGTTCTCCCATGGCTCCTCCCACGGATCGTAATCCGGATTCTGCTGCTTGTACACATACAGACCGACGACACCGGCAAGCAAAGCTCCGAAGAGCAGTGCGAAGAACTTCCAACCGTTAGAAGACTTGTTCTCCATGACGGATCCTTTCCCAAATATCGGCGAACATTGGCTGACCTGCTCGTTCAAGCCAACTCTGTTCACTATATTAATTCCTTGAATGTGTTGATTGGGTGGATTTACGCGCCGGGGATTCACAAGAATGCAATCATTTGCAATGATTTCGCAGATTCGCGGATTCGCACGTTCCAGTAGGGTTGAAACATGGCTTATCAACGTTTCAGTCTGTTTCCCGATTCCCCGTCGTTCAAAGACTTCTTCTCTGCACGTTCCATGCGATACCGTTGGCGTAACGGCGATCCTGTGATCACCGTTACGATCATGGCGATATGCGTCGCGGTCTGGATTGTCGAAACACTATTGAAAATCGTCTGGCCGACCGGCTGCAACGCATTCGTCGGCTCAGGCGTATTCATGCCCGCGCTGGCGACTCACCGCCCATGGACCTTCATTACGTCAATGTTCCTGCACCAGCCGGCCTCCCTATGGCACATTCTTTTCAACATGCTGACCTTGTGGTGCGTCGGGCCTGTATTGGAACGCATGATGGGGCATCTGCATATCTCGCGTTATACGTGCTGTCAGGACTCGGCGGAAGCGCCGGCATGATGGTCTGGGCACTGTTCTCGCAAGACGGTTGGCTGACATCCGCATACGGCGCTTCCGGCGCGCTATTCGGCCTGTTCGCGGCAATTCTGGTGGTATACCAGCGCATTGGCATCGACATTCGATCCATGCTGATCTGGATGCTCATCAACTTCCTGATGCCAATCATCACGCCGAACATCGCATGGCAGGCGCATGTCGGCGGATTCATCATCGGAGGAGTGTTCGCCTGGCTGTTGGTTTCCGGTCTGCATGCGTTGCGCGGCAAAAGTCTGCAGCAGCGCACGCTGATGTACGGCGTAATCATGTTGGCCGTGATTATTGCGATTGTCGTCGCATGCAATATGAGCAATCCACTTCGCGCAAACCCCCTTCTTGGCATGTTCTCCTAGTTGGCAGGAAGGAGAAAAACAGAGTTGGGGAATCGCAGACACACACTTATCCACATTTGTGGATAAGTGTGTGGATAAGTGAGGGTTGAGCTGTGGGTAAGTCGGGGATAACTCGGTGCATTATCCACAAGGATATTCACAAAACGGTGGATTCCCCGGCTTTTCAACGGTGGAAAATGTGGATAACCCGACTGTGCATAGTGGAAAAATGGGGAAAAACACCATCCTATATATTGTGGACGGCCATAAAACTGCCTACAAGATATAGATGCTATCCACATTCGTCCACAATAATCCACGACTTATCCACATCGTGTGAAACCAGAAAATCCCCAGAATGACGACGAATCAACACAACGAAATCAGGTACGTCACCAATGACAATCATGAATGACGAGACGCGCGAATTCGTGGCGATGCATCGTAACGAGGACGTGCGAGAACTGGCGTTGAAGGCCAAACGTGTGGAAGGGCTCGACCTGCCGTTGGCGCTCGACCAGATTGCCGGATGGCAGATCGCACGCAAAAAACTGCCACAATGGGCCTCCTGCGAGGGAATCGTATACCCTCCGCACATTTCCATGGAACAGTGCTCATCGCAGTTCACAGCCCAATACAAGTCAGAAATCGCACAAACACTGCTTGCGCCGGCCGCAACCGTGCGCGCCAGAGTGTCCGATTCTGGAGAATCGGACAACCAAACCACGAAAAGTGAGCCACAGTTGTCCGATTCTGCCGAATCGGTCATGCAAACGGCAAAAGTGCGTTCCAGTTGTCCGATTCTCCAGAATCGGACACGCAAGAGATGAAAATGGGCGCGTGGATGTCCGATTCGCCAGAATCGGACACATTGGTGGCGAGAAGTTCGATGGTGGATCTGACGGGCGGGTTCGGCGTGGACTTTTCGTATCTGCGCGCGGATTCAGCCAAGTCACTTATGTGGAACGGCAACGGCACCTGTGCGATCTGGCCGAACACAATATGGCCGCACTGGGACTCGACCAAGCGCGCATCGTTTGCGGCGACGGCGTGGAATACCTCAGGCAGATGGATCCGGTGGACTTCATCTACCTTGATCCGGCCCGCCGCGACGAGCATGCTCGCGCACTTACGCGATCGAGGATTGCACGCCGAACGTGCTCGAATTGCGTGATCTGCTGCTCGCCAAATCGCAGTGCACGCTGGTCAAACTGTCTCCTATGCTTGACTGGCGCAAGGCGGTCGCCGATTTCGACGGGACCGTACGCGAAGTGCATATCGTGGCCACCGGCAACGAATGCAAGGAACTGTTGCTGGTATTGGGTCAGCAGGTGCATGAGGAACCATCCGCGCCGCGCGTGTTCTGCGTGAACGACAATCAGCGGATCGACTATGATTCCGCCGCATATACGCAGGGCCTGCGCATTGGCGGCAAACCGCTGCCGGAGGCGAAAAACTACTTGTATGAGCCGAATGCGTCGATTATGAAGGCCGGTTGCTTCGATCTGGTGGAGGAACGATTCGGTGTGGCGCAGGTCGGTCCAAGCAGTCACCTTTTCGTGTCGGCAACGCCGGTTGCCGATTTTCCCGGCAGAGGATTCGCGATTGAAGCGATCGGCGGCATGAATAAAAAGGATATAAAACGACTGCTGAATGGCACGAAACAGGCCAATATCGCGGTACGTAACTTCCCGCTTACCGCACCGCAGCTACGCAAGAAATTGAAGCTTGCCGACGGTGGTCCGGTCTATCTATTCGGCACTACCATGCAAGGCTGCGATCATGTGCTGCTGCGCACGTCGAAAATCTGAAAAACAAACCGGAATCGAAAAAAGAAACAGGCGAACCGGGATTGGCAAGGCAGTCGCGAAAGACCGCGTACGTTTGCGAAAGAGCGTGAAATCTACGAAGAAAACCTACGAAAAGATTGCGAGATAATCGTAAAAGGGCATGCGAAAAGGGCGTCTGACCGCACGTTGTACAGACGCCCTCAAATCGCAGGAAAGGCGAAACTACGCTTTAGCGCCACCACATGGTCATGATGAATCCGATCATGATGATCGCGAATGCGATGGCCAGATTCCACGCGCGATGTTCGGAATCGGGTAGTCGGAAGTCAGGTAGTAGACGACCGCCCAGATCAGACCGATGATCATCAGTGCGCAGAACAGCGGCACGAACCAGCGTGGATTGGACTTGGTGCCTTGATGGTTTCCTCCACGCGGCGGGTGTTCTCCGCCTGACGGTTCATCATGCGCTGCATCTGCGGGCTCAGGGAGTCCTTATCGGCGGTAGCGTTCAGCACCGCTTCGACGCGATCCATCGGAATGTCGTGATCGTCATCGTCGTCGGAATCAGCGGATTCGTCAGAAGTGGAATCGACGGTGGTTTCCTCAGCGGCATCCTGAACGGTTTCGTTGCTCTCTTCAACGGCAGCGGTGTCGTCCGTGGACTGCAGATCGTTCTGATCGTCCGCGGTGGTTTCGTGCAGCTCTTCGTCAGCCATCAGCATAGTCTCCTTTAATAGGCTAAAAGTCATAATAGTGGGTAGACTCGAAAGCGGCGAACTCACAGCGTAAAACTGTTCATAATCAGAGCAAATGTTTAATGGGAATCAGGAAGGTCCGCATGGCGAAGCACACCGGCAAGCACACCGCGAAACGGTCGAAAGCGGCCGGAGTGGCGGCATTCCTTGTGCTCATGTTCTCCGGATTCCTGCTCGCCACGAATCTGCGCGTGAACCGTTCCGTCGTGGTGACCAACGACACCGCCGAACTCGTGGAACAACGCGTGAAAAAGTCAACTCCCTGCAGACGGAAGTCGACGCGCTCAGCTCCCGCGTGAACGATCTGAGCAAAACCCTGAACAGCCAGGACGACGCCGACCCGCAAGACAGCGAAAGCGCCGGCAACGGCACCATGCTGCCCGCGGTGGAAGGCCCGGACTCGTGGTGACGCTCGACGATTCACCACTCTGGGAAAACCTGGTCGACTCCAGCGGATCCACCTCCAACATCAACGATTACGTGGTGCATCAGCAAGACGTCGAAGCCGTGGTGAACGCGCTTTGGGCGGGCGGTGCGGAATCCATGATGATCATGGACCAGCGTGTGCTGTTCAATTCCGCAGTGCGCTGTTCCGGCAACGTGCTGCTTTTGCAGGGCAAAGTATTCGCCGCCATTCACCATTTCCGCGATCGGCCCGGTCGAGACAATGAAAAAGGCGCTCGACAATTCGCAGGAAGTGACCATATACCGGCAGTACGTCAGCGCGTTCGGCTTGGGATGGCAGGTCGACGAAAAAGAAAAACTCCATTTCGACGCGACCGACGCATTGCAACAGCCGCTGCAATACGCGCAGGCGATGAACAACGAAACAGACGGATCGCAGCAAACGGACGAAACGCAGGAATCGCAAGAGGGGAAGTAACCGATGAAGCACGTGGCACCAAAACAGCGTCGCAAAAGCGTGGTCTGGACGATACTTGGCATACTCGCCGAACTCATGCTGACCGCGGCGGCCATCTGCGCGCTCTACATCGCATGGCAAATGTGGTGGACGGGCGTGCAAGCCGAACACAACCAAATCGAAACGCGTCAATCCGTATCATGGTCCGACCCGGGCCAATCCGACAACGTCACCATCGCGCAGGCGCAGGAAGGCGACCCGCCAACGCAACCGCAAAGCGCGCAGGAAGGCGAACTGATCGCCCAAGTCTACATTCCGCGATTCGGCAGCCAATGGCAGCGCAACCTCGTTGAAGGCACCTCCCTCACCGAACTCAACAAGCATGGACTCGGCCACTACAAGGATTCGCAAATGCCTGGCCAAGTCGGCAATTTCGCCTTCGCAGGGCACCGCAACGGCTACGGACAGCCACTCGGCGACGTCGACAAACTGCAGGAAGGCGACCCGATCATCGTGCGCACGCAGGATTACTGGTACGTCTACCACTACACCAGCTACAAAATCGTGCTGCCGACCGACATCGAAGTGGTCGCCGCCAACCCCGAAAACCCCGGCGCGACGCCAACCAAACGCATGCTGACCATGACCACATGCGAACCGAAATACTCCACGCCGACACACCGCTGGATCAGCTACGCGGAATTCTCATACTGGGCGAAGGTGTCCGACGGCATCCCCCAGGAGCTCGCCTCCACCGACTCCAACGGCAAAGTCAAATTCGTCAACAATGAAAAATCGTCGATCGTCGCATCCGTCAGCTCACTCAAACCGTGGATTCTCGGCGCGCTCGCCGCATATGCGATCATCTTCCTTTCCGCGCTGGTGGCATGGCGCTGGCCGTATCTCGCCGACGTGCGCGCAGGACGCCGCGAAAAGCCGGAATTCAGTTTGTACGGCGGATTGATGCGATTGCAGCCGGGTGTGCTTCCGATTCGACTTGTGCTCATGGCGTTGCTGATTTTCGCGCGGCCGCATCGTGCTTTGAATGGCTGTTCCCGTGGGCTGCGACGAATATTCCGGCATTGCAGGAAATGTCGAATTACACGGCCATATAAAGCTGTATTCAGGTGCCTTCCGGCGGTCTGCTGGCAGTTTTGCTGGCAGATGTGAAAGCGATTGCTGCGATTGCTGCGATCTGCGATTATCACGATTGCTGCGATTGCTGCGTGAGACGCGCGCCGCGTCACGACATGTTGCGCACGTACACTGCTATGCAAACGCAAATATTCGCGCAACGTAAGTATTCGAAGCATTCGACGCCGACATTCCGACGTTGATAGGAGCATGATGACCGATTCCGCACGCATTTTGGTCGTGGACAACTACGATTCGTTCGTTTACACGATTGTCGGCTATTTGAAGACGTTGGGTGCCGCGGTGACGGTGGTGCGCAACGATGCGATCGATCCGGGCGAAGCGGTGTGATCGACGAATACGACGGCGTGCTTATTTCTCCCGGCCCGCGCTCCGGCCGATTCCGGTGCCAGCGAAGGCATGATTCGCCTGTGCGCGGAGCAGTCCAAGCCCATGTTCGGCGTGTGCTCGGCATGCAGGCGCTGGCCGAAGTGTTCGGCGCGACCGTAAGCCACGCGCCGACCATCATGCACGGCAAAACCAGCTTGGTGGAGCATATCGACGACGAGATCTTCGAAGCGTCGCCAATCCGATGACCGCCACCCGCTACCATTCGCTGGCCGTGGAGCCCGATTCCGTGCCGGAAGAACTGGTGGTGACCGCGTGGACGCAGGGCGACCACATCGTGCAGGGCATCAAGCACTGCAGCAAGCCGATGTATGCGGTGCAGTTCCACCCCGAATCCGTGATGACGCAGGACGGCTACCGTCTGCTTGCGAACTGGCTGAAGGTGTGCGGCCAGGAGAACGCCGTGGAACGTTCCAAGGGATTGCAGCCCAAGGTCGCGGCCTAAGGTCGCAGCATGAAAGCGTGGGAAGCGCGAAAACGCATGGTACAAGCATGGTACAAGCGTGGAAACGTAAGTCGCGCAATCTCAATCGCAAGAAAATGCAAAACCGTAAGAAAACACGAATCGCAAAAGAACACAAGACCGTAATGAGGAAGGCCCAGCTGGCATTTCAGCTGGGCCTTCCTTGTGAATGATGGCGGTTATCTCGACCGATCAGTTACCTTCGGGAGTGTTGTTGCCTCCGTCGGTGTTGCCGCCGTTGCCGCCGTTGTTGCCGCCATTATTGGTGCTGGACGACTTCGTGGTCAACGTGATCGTGGCTCCGCTGTCGGACTGGGTGCCGGCGGTCGGTGACATGTCTGTGACCGTGCCATCCTCCGGGCCGGAAACCGTGACCTGGAAACCGTAGCTTTCCAACAGGCTCTTGGCGTTCGCATAGCCCATGCCGACCACGCTGGGCACGCTGATCTGCTGCTTGCCGGTAGACACCCAAATCGTGACCGCGGTACCGGCCTCGACCGTGCTTCCAACACCCGGCTCGACGCGGGTGACGGCGCCGGAAGCGATGGAATCGGAATATTCGCTTTCGATGGTGATCTGCGTCAGACCGGCCTGCTTCAGCTGCTCGATAACCGTGTCTTTCGGCTGTCCGATCAGATTGTCGGGAATCTTGGTCATGCCGGACGAAATGTACAGTGTGATGATCGTGCCCTTGGTCTGCTTCGAATTGGCGGCAGGATCCGTGCTTACCACCTTGTCTTTTTCGATGGAGGCATTGTCGACCGTGCGCACGTTACCCACCTTGAAGCCGGCGGCCTCAAGAATGGATTTCGCGTCATCCTGGCTCTTGTTCGACACATCCGGCACCGCGACCGACTGCGGGCCGGTGGAGAACCATACGGAAACCGTGGAGCCCTTGGCTACCTTCTTGCCGCCCTTTGGATTCTGCTTGGTGATGGTGCCCTTCGGTTCGCTCGAGTCGGAATCCTCACGGGCGTCGAGCTTCAGGCCTTTGGCTGTAAGCTGCTCTTCGACGCGCGCCTCGGAAATATTCGCCGTGGCGGTGAAATCAGGCACTTCCACCATGTCGGCGGCGGAGTTGTTCTTGTTCAGCATGAAGAACACGCCCAGAATGACCAGCAGAGCCACCAGACCGCCCACGACGGAGCCGATGATGATCTGCTTCTTCTTGCGTGCCTTCGCGGCCTCCGCACGCTGTTCCGCACGGGTTTTCGTGGAAATGCCGTTCTGCGGGTTTGGCACGGCCTCGAACTGGCCCGTAACGGGATTGAACGCCTGCGTCGCGGCGGTTTCACCGGCAGGAGTCATGGCCACGGTGTTCGCGTCCATTTCGGCCTGCTTGCGTGCTTCATATTGGTCAGATCGGTCAACGGATTGAACGCGGCCGCCATCGGCACGCCGCCGTTCATGAACGTCAGCAAATCGTTCTTGAACTCGGAAGCCGTGGCGTAACGGTTCTGACGATCCTTCGCCATCGCCTTCGCGCAAATCGAATCCCACATCTTCGGCAAGCCGGGAACGACCGAACTTGGGGGAGTGGCGACCTCCGAAACATGCTGGTAGGCGATCGCAACCGCGGAATCGCCGGTAAACGGCGGCCTTCCGGTAAGCATTTCATACAGCACGCAGCCTGCGGAATACAGGTCGGAACGCATGTCGACGCTTTCGCCGCGCGCTGCTCGGGAGACAGGTATTGCGCGGTGCCGACCACACCCTGCGACTGCGTCATCGTGGCGGCGGAATCGTCGAGCGCGCGGGCGATGCCGAAGTCCATGACCTTGACCACGCCCTGCTCGGAAATCATGATGTTGCCGGGCTTGATATCGCGGTGGATGATGCCCATGCGATGCGAATACTCAAGCGCGTTGAGCACGCCCATCATCACCTGTTCGGCGTCGCGCTGGCTCAGAGCGCCATTCACTTTGAGAATGTCGCGCAAGGTCTGGCCCTTGACATATTCCATCACCAGATACGGCAGATGTTCGGTCTGGCCGGTTTCCGTGGCGACGACCTCTTCGCCCGAATCGTAGATGTTCACGATATTCGGATTGTTCATCTGCGCCACGGAATGGGCTTCGCGACGGAAACGCTCAAGGAAGATCTTGTCGTTGGCGAAGTCGGCGCGCATGATCTTGACCGCGACGGTACGCCCAAGGCGCGTATCGAGCGCCACGTGCACTTCGGCCATGCCGCCACGGCCGACCAGTTGGCCGAGCTGGTAACGTCCACCAGCCAAAGAGGTAGGCATGTTGATGTTCATCTGTTCCTTCCCATCAGTGCTCAAGGAGATATGAGGTCTGCTGACCACGCGTCGCGGAAGCTTCCGCCTGTAGGCACCACCATCGTGTCAGCCAATTGTGTCTGCTGGTCGAGCAGACGGCGTTCGATGCGGGACAACGTGCGCGACACCGTCAACGCGTCCTTCGGACGGTCAAGCGGGTCTTTGGACAGCATCGACATGACGAATTCACGCAGCTGCACGTCGACGGAGTCTGGCAGCGGCGGAACCGGATTGTTGACATGTGCTGCGGCGATGTCGACCGGCGTGGCACCCGTGAACGGACGATGCCCGCACAGGCCCTCGTAGCGACGATGCCAAGCGAATAGCATCGATCGATGTACAGCTACGTACGTCTGAGCATCGATCGATGTACAGCTACGTACGTCTGAGCATCGATTCGATGTACAGCTACGACGTCTGAGCATCGATCATGTACAGCTACGTACGTCTGAGCATCGATCCGATGTACAGCTACGTACTCTGAGCATCGATTCATGTACACTACGAGTCATTCGAATGTTA
>ENA-OQAS01001299-OQAS01001299.1-human-gut-metagenome-genome-assembly--contig:-NODE-1299-length-11909-cov-4.084875_pt1 | contig 11909 bp, 11 predicted proteins | sample MGYA00242733_ERZ504523 | MGnify/ENA primary metagenome ERZ504523 (study PRJEB26092, sample SAMD00036239) | human gut metagenome | host: Homo sapiens | study: EMG produced TPA metagenomics assembly of... | reverse complement strand
AGTGGTGTACGCAACTCATGGGTAATTAGTATATACCGCTTTCTTTCGGGAGGTTATGAGTATCTCATTTTGTTGCACGGACTGTTCCAATTGCTCGATCAAATCCGTTGTCTTGCGTTTGTATCGTTTAATGTTCTTTGCATCACGGTGTATGATGATATAGGAAATGACCAACAGCAAAAGAACAAATCCCATCAAGCCGCCTATCTGCATAAATGATTTTTTACGCATGGCTGTTATCTCGCTTTCTCTATTTTGTAAATCAGATTGCACCTTCTTTTCGATTTGGCAAATCAATCCTTGCAGTTGTCTGTTAAGTTCTGCATTACGGGCAGCAAGACTATCGGCTTGTTCTGACAATCGACGGCTCTGCGCATTCTGTTCGTTGACCATGTTTCTATTGGATGAACGGAGCGTAGTCGTTGTTGTCGTTGGCTTCGTTCCCTCTTTTTTGCCGAAGATGCTCAAGAAACCTTTTCGTTTTGGCTTTTTGGACTGTTCCTGCACACTTTTCTGCACAATAACCGGAATTTGATTGGCTATCTTCTTGTTAATAGATTGTTGTTCATCCATTAACCGGACTATCTGGAACATCTGTCGTTCCTTATCCTCTAAAAGACTGCGCACACTATCGATGCGCTCTGCTGGATAGGTGGCCTTGAAACGGCAGAGCATACTGTCCATTGCCATACGCCGTGCATGGTAATGCTCGATATCTTTATCGTTCCATTCCAGTATTGTTTCACCCAATAGAGAAAATTTTATCATTTGAATATTGATATTGTTTTATTTCTTTTCGGAGCTCGTCTATTTTTTATTGCCAAGTTCTAATGCTTCTATCTCCTGCCATTCATAGAGGCTATTATATGCCATACATCCGATAAGAATGGAGATAAGTATATATCCCAACCGTATTGCCTTATAGAAATTTCCTGACCGCTCCATTATTTTGATGACATTGATTTTTGAAACATGAATAAAAGTTTATCTTTTTCGTTCATGCGGATATTATCAGAATAACCGCCTTTTGTTATTTGATACCCACATGGCTTAACCATAAAAATGCCTAAGCCCTTAGTGTATGAACTTACTTCTGAGGCATAGTCTTTACTTGTATTTAATGGAACTTTCCCTTTAATATGACACCACTCATTATTACAACTGATGTCTTCAATCTCAGACATCATTTTTTGCAAATCTGTAATAGCTTTGGAACTTGCCACTTGGGGTATCTGCAACTCAAAACAGAGCATCGGTTCGAGAATGTCCACACCTGACTGTTGCAAAGCCAGCCTGAAGACATAAGGGGTCAGCTGTCTGAAATCAGCAGGTGTACTTACCGGGCTATAATACTCGGCTTGAGTAAAAGTTACTTTCAAATCTGTCACTTCCCATCCATGTAATCCCGATTGGCAAGACATACGAATTCCTTCAAAAACGGCATTTTGAAAAGAATGGTTCAGATAGCCATAGGAGATGTCACTTTCGATCTGCAACCCTGTCCCTAACGGCAAGGGTTCAAGAGTCAGCCCTATTGTGGCCCAATAAGGGTTGGGTGGCACTTCGATCTGAATAATCTTATTGACCTTTTTTACAGGTCGTTCTTTGTAGATAGTCTTGATCTCATCAAAATGGACCTTTACGGAAAATCGTTCTTCCAGCAATGTCTGTATGATTTCCTTTTGGGTTAAACCATATAACGAGATTTCCAATTCATCACTATATGAGTTTATGGAAAAGGACAAAGACGGGTCTTCAATCCACAATGTATTCAGAGCGGATATCACCTTGCTTCTCTCTTCGGGCTTGTCTGGTCGGACGGAGGATTTGAGAGCGGGATGCTGATGAGATAATCCTTGAATCAAACAAGGTTTAGCGCCTAAATAATCTCCGATTCGAAAATCTTCCATATCTTCTACAATTGCGATATCATTGGCACCCACTTCATCAACATTTATCTCTCTGCCTGATAAATAGTTTTAGATTTTTAATCTTGATGAATTTTTCCGAATCGTTGATTCTTACAACGTCTCGAAGTCTCAGACTTCCGTCAATTATTTTTAGAAAACTTCTTTTATGTCCTTTGGGGTCATGCTCTATCTTATAGAGATAAGCTGAAAGTCTGTTTGAGACTGATGCCGGAGGAAGTATAAAAGAAGAGATGGCGTCCAACAACTCATTGATACCGATATTGAACATTGCTGATCCATGTAGCACCGGATAGACTTTGGCTTTTGCCACAAGAGCGATTATCGTATTCCAATAATCAGCCGGTGAAATTTCGCTATCCGCCAAATATCGTTCTAATATATTGTCGTCATGGTTGCATACAAATTCTTTGTATTCTTCCTTTATATATGTTTGGGAGCAAACCGGATAAACCGATCCATCGACAACAGTTTGCATAAACAGGACATCTTGCGACAGATTTGTTTTTATATCCAGATACAAACGCTCTAAATTCACACCGGCACGGTCAATTTTATTGATAAATATAATTGTCGGGATTTGCAGCTTCTGTAAAGTATTGAACAGCAACTTTGTCTGCGCTTGTATGCCTTCCTTTGCGGATAAGATGAGGACTGCTCCATCAAGCATTTTGAATGTCCGCTCCACTTCCGCAATAAAATCCATGTGTCCCGGAGTGTCAATGATATTGCATTTCACACCATTCCAGATAATAGATGTCGTAGAAGCCCGAACAGTAATTCCTCTACGTTTCTCTATATCCATAGAGTCCGTTATGGTGTCACCATTATCCACACAGCCGCACTTTTCCGTTGCTCCACTGGCAAACAGCAGATTCTCGGTTACGGAAGTTTTTCCTGCATCAATGTGAGCAAGAATTCCTAAATTTATAATATTCATTTGGATTAAGCAATAATATACTACAATAGATGCATTGTCGAAACGCACCTTTTAATACCTCCTCGTAGCATGTGAGAACTACAGGATTACTAACTCGTATTAATATGTATATTATTACTGCCGCATAACGATTACAAAATTACACAAAAAAATATATCTAACAAAAGTGGGAGGATTTTTTAACTTTTTACCATAGACATTTTATTAGGGAAGCGTAGGTTCAACTGGTAAGTACAAATAAGTAGAAATGTTTGAACAACACCGTTTTAGGAAGTTGAAAAATCAAGTTTCTCTCTCGGTATAGCGTTTATTTTGGCCAATATCTTCTTTAGTTTGGCATTTGAGTATTTCCCATTCGTGTTCTATTTAGCTCCTTATTATGAGTATGTAGCAAGTTACTTATCAAATTCAGCCTCTTTGAGGGTCAAATATGGTTTTGCAAATGGTGACTGACAAGACATAAACAAGGTCAGCAGGAATTTTTTACATAAATGGACATGAATGTATATAACCTAAAATAAGAATAAATTTTAATAAGGGCTGCCCAAAAAGAAAAAAATGCAGTTGCCATCCTACAGATACTTGCAGAAAGGATAAAATTTACTTTTAGACCTTTTGGGATAGCCCTTATTAATACTTCAGATAAAATTCCTAAGGTTATATTTTCAATCCTTTGGACCGGGTTTCCTCCTTGGCATACAGCCCCGGATGCCCAGTTATGGTGTGATTGGCGATAATACTTTCCGATGGATTGCGTATTTGCGGCGGTGCATTTTCGGAATATTGCGCCTGCCTGTTCCGTACATCTTCCGCTTCCGGCTTGACCTGTTGCCTTCGTTCTCCTTTTCGGCGACTTCGGGCGTGGGCGGCGCAAGTTCCAGCTGTATTTTTCGGTCAAGTGCGGCAAGTTCAGACTTCAACTGTTTCAGTTCTTCCTCCTTCTTCCACACCTTGCCCGCTATCTCCTGCAACTGCGGTATCTCACGTTCCAGCACTTCATTCTTAGTCTTGTACTGGTCGATGATGGAGGGGATGCGCTCCAAAGCGTTGAGGAAATTGCGGGCGGCGGCCAACGGGTCAGCCATTGCCAGATGTCCGTTGTTATAGGTGTACTTGTAGTTCCCCTCGACCACGAAACGGTTGTCGGTGAACTCCAATCCCTCTTTGAGTATCCTTTCGCTCACCACCTTTATCGGAAAACCGTAAAGTTCTCCGACCTGCGTGTAAAGCCCGCCTGTAGTGGCGTTTTTCGCTATCTCCTGCAAACGCTTTCCGATGACCTTCTCATCGGCGGAATCCACACCGTCCACCTTTATCATATTAAGGCGGTTGCCCTCCTTGTCGGTCTGCACCACCGAAAGGAAGCGGTTCCAGTCCTCCCTCATGGCATCTATGAAAGCCGTGTTGTTGCGCAGTTCGCCGGTCTTTGACTCCAGTTTGAACTCCGAATCACGCTTGCCCTTGTTGAACGACTTGCGTTCCCCTTCGAGCGAGGCAATACGCTTTTCAAGTTTCGCCTTGTCCAACAGATCGGTGTTGCCGGAGAGCAACGCCATATACTCCGAGAAGTTCATGCCCGATTTTCGTCCATAGCCCCCTCGTCGATGGTACGTGCACCCATCGCACCGCTTTTAAGCTGGCTGATGAAAGTCTGCTTGCAATGCAGGAGGTTGAACTTGTAGCTGTCCAGTGACTTCTCCACTGCGTAAATGATTACATCCACGTTGTTCCCGGCGAAATGCTTGGCAATCTCATTTCCTGCCCTAACTCCGCGTCCGTCACGCTGTTGCAGGTCGGACGGTCGATCGGGTAGGTCAAGAGCATTACTGCTCTCTTCCCCCCTCAGAACCGTACATGAGAGTTTCCCCTCATACGGCTCAAGCTTTTCTAAGTCTCTGTTCATGTATAGAGACCGGCTCATACTACTTCTTGTTGTCATTAGATTTACGGGATAGTTTGAAACATTCATCATGAACTAACAAATTACACTTCCGCCCACTTTGAACGGTTGGCATCACATTCCATGCCTTATGCGTATTAATAGGTTCACCACATATCGGACATCTTCTTCCTTGCTTTTCCCATAGGTAAAGCAGGGATTTACGTCCTTTCAGCGTTACAAGCATTTTTGACTTCACTCTTTTGTGGAAGTACAAGCGGCAATTTGCATCAAACGGATTCATATCCCCTTTTATTTGTGTATATTGCAGGAAATGGAATGACGAAGTAAGCGTCAACAATGTGAGTTGATCTTCTTTGCCGTTTGATTTTTTAAATTTAGCCGCAAAAGTCCAGTTGTTTCCTCGGATGTTATGCCAATAGCGGTCTTTAATCCACCGTTTCCCTTTCTTGGAGTGGCGACGTTTAGCCATTGCCATAGGGCGAGGAATATCTGATGGTCAATTCTGTGAAATGAATCACGTGTCGCACCATGTTGATAATAGGCTCCCCAACCTCGGATTTTAGCGTTCAACATTCTGATTAATGATTCCTGCTTACAACCTTTGTTGCCTTTGATTACCTTACGAATATTCTCCATAAAGCGTTTCTCTGCTTTCATGGTTGGCTTGGTCAATATTTCCTTGCCGTATTTGCGGATATTGAACCCAAGAAAATCGAAACCGTCACGTACATTGGTTATTACCGTCTTTTCCTCTGAAAGTGATAATCCTCTTTCAGCCATAAAGTCAGCCACTAATGGTTTGATTTCGTTTTCAAGCGTCTCACGGTTCTCACAGGTGATGATAAAATCATCCGCATATCGTACAAGGTTCACCATTGGGGAATAATGTTTTCCTTTTATGGTTCTTCTCTTGTACTTATCTGCAAGAACTTTCTGCAAACCGTCCAACGTCATATTGGCAAGCGTCGGAGAGATTATGCCGCCTTGCGGTGTCCCCTCCTCGGTCGGGAACATCTGTTTGTTGAAGACATAGCCACATTTGAGCCATTTATGGAGCATCGCCTTATCCATAGGGATATTGGCAAGTAGCCATTTGTGGCTGATATGGTCGAAGCATCCTTTTATGTCACCCTCCAAAATCCATTCTGGGGAATAGCCTTTTCGGAGAATGTTATGACATTGCTGTACCGCATCCATGCAACGGCGCTCTTTGCGGAAGCCATATGAACGAATATCGGCAGTGGTTTCAGCCACTGGTTCTAATGCCATAAGATAAAGTGCCTGCATAGCCCTGTCTTTCAACGTTGGTATTCCCAACGGGCGCAGTTTACCATTACTCTTTTTGATGTGTACTCTTCTCAGTGGCTTTGGCTGATAGCCTCTGCGTTTGAGTTGAATTATTGCTTGCGTTTTTGCTTCGGGTTTCTCCCATGTTTCCATGTCAACCCCGGGGGTATTTCCACCTCCGTTAGAAGTAACCCTCTTTACAGCTAAGGCTTTTGCGTAAAAAGAGTGGGTCAGCGTCCACTGTAAGGCTTTTACCTTATTGTGTTTGCTTTCCTTCTGAGCCTTTACAATACGTGCTTGTAGCTTTCTAACAGACAGTTCTGCCTTGACCCAGTCAATACTGTCCCAAGACGTTAGCTGATTGTCAGCAGGCGCACACGATGTTTTGTTTTCGTTCATTTGCTTTCCTCCTTTGAAAAGTTCTAAAAGTTAATTGTAAAGAATCACCATTTGACGATATTCGAGTTAATTGCCTCCCGAATACTGTCACAGAAGTCTGCCCACTTTCGTGGTAGGTTGATGTTGTCCCTTCCATCACGTGGTAGGTGGCTCAAACCCTATTCACTCCATTACAGAGCGACATTCGCTTTTTCTGTTATCTTATACCTGCACACCATTCAGCTTCCATTGCTGTCAGCTTACCTGCCGCGTTTACATGACAGGAGATATACAGGCTTACCATGTTTCACATAGATAACTAACGGATAGGTTAGGTTCTGTCTCATCCTCCGGCGGTGCTTATATCCGTGTAATCCTACCATGGAGAGGATTAACCGACCGCATCCCATTTGCAGAGTGTACCAGTATCTTACACTCATTTACGACATTACGAAGTTTAACTAACAGTTCGCTTACGCTAACCATACTATCCAGCCTTGCCACTCTATGGTATGATACTAACCATACTTGACTTCCCCTCACGGTTCTGTCTTGTCTTACGAAAGTGTACTTTGTCCCAACCGCTTAATACAACATTAAGGTGCATCGGTGGTAGGCTACCGTTGACGGAACAACGGGTTAAAGCTGATACTTGAAAGTATCATTCTAACAATTATCTATGCGACTTCATGTCGCACCCACGGCGTGTCCAAATGATGGATTGCCACACACCTTTTCTGCGCATTCACACCCGTGCCGAGCATGGAGGTGGAGCCGAACAGCACACGCACCGTTCCGGCGTTCATGGCATCTATCACCGCCTTCCGCGCCTTGTCGGTCTTGCACTCCTGAATGAAGCGCACCTCGCTTGGCGGTATGCCGTAATCCTCCGTCAGTTTGCGCTTGATTTCCGAATAGACGTTCCACCCGTCGCCCGGCTGGTATGTACCCAATCCGAGAATACGAACTGCGTTCCCTTCTGCGCGTCGTATTTTGGTAATACTCCGCGATCGTCTTGGCACAGTGGCTCGCCTTGTTGTCGGGGTGGTCTTCATAATTCGGGTCTATCATGCGCATGTCGAGTGCCATTTTCCGGGCATAGTCCGTGGCGATAAGCATCTTCGCCTTTTCCTCCGTTTCCGAAAGCGGCAGCCTGCCCAACAGGGTGGCATCGCCCGTCTTGGCGAACTGCATCAACTTCTGTATGAAGTCCTCCTGCTCCGGCGTGGGCGGTATGTGGTGCAGTATCTCATTCTTGTTGGGACGATCCACACCCACATCCTCCGCCGTGCGGTAGTCCGTGATTTCATTATAGAAGGAGGCAAGTTCCGGTACCTTGATGAAATACCTGAACCTTTCTTTTTGAACCACGTTGTTCGTCACGTTAAATTCAAAATCCGTTGTCTTCTTGCGAATATCGCCGCCCACGCATCGAAACACCGGATGTCCTGCCGTTCCAGCTCCTTCGGGCGCAAATACTTGAACAGCAGGTACAACTCCGTCAGCGAGTTGCTGATGGTAGTACCCGAAAGGAAAGTCGCTCCCAAATCCCTGTCCGTGCGCTCCTGTATGGTACGGATGGCAAAGAGCATGTTCAGTGCCTTTTGGCTTCCCTCGCTGTTGCCCAGTCCCGCCACACGGTCATGGCGCGTGTTGAACGTCAGATTTTTGAACTGGTGGCTCTCATCTATGAAAATATGGTCGATGCCCATCTGTTTGAAATCCACCACGTCGTCCGTGCGTGACTTTATGGCGTGTTCCACCTTCTCCAGCTTCGCTTCAAGGTTGTGCTTGCGCTTCTCCAGACCTTTCAGCATCGCCCGCGACACGTTCTTTCCCTGCTGGCGCAGCACTTCGAGGTTTTCCTCCACCGTGTCAAGTTCCGCTTGCAGGATGCGTTGCTGCAACTCCGGCGACTGCGGTATTTTGCCGAACTGGTCGTGCGACATGATGACACAATCGTAGTCGTTGTTCTTGATGTTGTTGAAGAAACGCACGCGGTTGGCGGTCGAAAAGTCCTTCTCCGAAGCGTACAGAATACGTGCGTTGGGATATGCCGCCTGATAGGTGGCTGCAATCTCCGCAACGTTGGCTTTCAGCCCGATAATCATCGGCTTGTGTGCCAAATTCAGACGCTTCATCTCATGCGCGGCGATGCACATTATCAGCGTCTTACCGGTTCCCACCTCGTGGTCGCAAATTCCGCCGCCGTTCTGTTTCAACATCCAGACGCAATCCATCTGTGAGGGATAGACGCTCTTGATACCCCGGCTTGCCAGCCTTTCAGGTTGAGGTCGGGAAAGGTCTGATGGGAGCGTCGTAGCGCGGGCGCACGAAACAGTTGAACTTGCGGTTATACATCGTCACAAGCCGCTCCTTGAACTGCGGCGACTGCTCTTCGAGCCATTCGGAGAAGCCGTTTCGTATCTCGTCAATCTTGGCGTTGGCGAGTTGTATTCCCTCGCTGTCGCGCATCTTGATGTCGTTGCCATGCTCGTCCTTGCCGATGGACTTCATCATGTCAGGGCAGGTGTTGTGCAGGGCGTGTTTTAGGAGGTGCATACCGTCATAGTTCCGGTAATACCCCTTCACCAGAAACTCGTCCGTGATTTTCATGGTGCGGTAGCCGCACACCACCGAAAACTCGTCCATGCTTGCGGAATAGGCGATTTTCACCTCCGTGTCGAACAGCCGGCTCATGTAGGCGGCATAGACACCCGTCGGAATCCAGCGTTCCCCGAAATTGAAGTCCAGATCCTCGAAGGCGATGCGCTGCGGCTCGGCATCTTTCAGAGCCTCCAACGCCTGCTTCACCTCCGGCATACGCTCATTTTCGGGATTGTCACCCATCCATGCCTCTATGCGTTCCGCTTTCTCTATGACATTTCCGGCGATGAAACGGTCTTTGATTTCGTAACCGGTCACGAGCGGATTGTAGTAGATGCGCCCTTGCAGGGCAGTGAGCAAATCCTCCGCCGTGCTGTCGGTTATCTCCCGCATATAGTCGAGATTGACCGTACCATATTTGTTGAGCGACGCAGACAGGCTTCTTCGGGAGAGCCTACGTTGGCATGGCTCTCCACCGCGAAGGAAACAGGATGCTCGAAGATGTCCGCCTTGACGAACTTTCCGTTTTCCATCCGTTCCAGCGAAAGGATGTCGCGCCCGCCCGCATCCATCATCACTAACTTCACGTTCTGCTTGGCGTTGAGGTTGCCGTAGCGCATGACAAACTCATCGTAACAGGTATTCAGATGCTCTCGCCACGGAACATTTGCCTCGCGCCGGAGCGATTCATAACGGTACAGACGCTCGTAGGCGTCACGCAGCGACACATACAACAACGCCTTTTCCTTCTGGTATCCTTTCAGGTCGAGCGGCTGGAATGTAGCCCCGTATGGCGTGATGTCCTTCAGATAGCCGATGTTATGACGCCCCCGGTCAGCCACCAGCGACCCTTCGCGCAGGTGCATCTCCGGCGTGCGGTGGTAGGCACGCGGCGTAGGTCCGCGACTTCCTCCTTCGGCTTTTCCGGTTCGATGTCGGGAAAAAGGGAAGTAGCCACCGTTTCCGGTGGAGCATCGGTAACAGCAGGTGCGGCGACTGCTTCCGGCTGTGTTTCCTCCTGCCGGGGTTGTTCACGTGTACTTCCGGCGTGATCGTCGCAACCGTTCTGTTTTCATGTTTTTCATTATGCTGCCTTGCCAGCTCCCGAAGTTCCTTCCTGCGCTCCGGCGTGAGTTCATCATCATCTCGTAGAAGCCGTTGATGGGAGGATTGGTTTCCCAGTCCAGCTTTGCATAGATGTCGTCCGGGTCGGCAGGCTTGGCGGTGTTCTCCGCTTTCACCTCCTTATTCTCCATAGCGGGTTTTGCAGTTGGAGCTGTCGGTGTAACCGTGACTTTCGGTTTGGGCGGAGTGGACTTTGCCGTAACTGCCTTTTTCACCGTCTTTTTCTTTTTGGAGGTTTTCGGTTGGCTGACCTCTTCCGTCATCCCCCAGAGGTCAAGCAGGGTGAGCTGCACGCCTGCGGAATATTGCGGGCGCGGTTCTATCTCCGGCTTTTCATCTGCGGGTTGCGGCTTTTCTGTCGGAGTTTCCACCGTCTGCGCCGAGGATACTGTTTCCAATTTTATGGCAGGACGCTCTACTTTATTTTGAACGGCAACTTTTTCTTCCGTTCCTGCCTGCCGGATTGAACCCGAATACAAGCGCATGGCAAGCCTGTAATGGAAATCCTCGTCGAGCATACGGCGCAAATCCCCGGCGATGCTGCTGCCTTGCCCTCGTGCAGATAAACCATAGCGGGCTTCCCGTAGGTCTGTGTCAAGTTTCGCCATCGTATGCACGATGCGTTCCGGGTGGTGGATGAAATAGGCGTTGTCGGTCAGGGCGGTTTTCGTGTCCGTCTGTATCACGGTCATCAGCCGCTCGTCCTGCGACATTTCCTTCTTGCTGAGGTTCTTTTGCAGGACAATCAGGTCACTGCCCACCTCCGTGCCCGCGTTGTCCGTGAACAGGTTGTTGGGCAGGCGTATCGCGGATACCAGATTGGCCTGACTGAACAGCTCGTTACGCACGGAGGTCTTGGTGCTATTCAATACCCCTTGCGAGGTGATGAACGCCACGATACCGCCGTCACGCACGGCATCCAGTCCTTTGAGAAAGAAATAGTTGTGGATGGTTTTCTGGGCGGAGCGTCTGCCGAAAGAGTCGCTCCGCTGAAACTCCGCGTCGAACACGGCAATGTCACCGAACGGAATGTTGGACACCGCCAAGTCGAAATAATTGTTGAACGGTCTTTCGATTTTCTCAAAACCGCAGGTGCGCATTTTCTGGTCGGGATAGAGATGCCTCAAGATTGTACCCGTGAGCAGATCCTTCTCGAAAGCCATCACATCCGCATTGGGGCTGTGCCGCAGCATGGAATCCACGAACACGCCGACACCTGCCGACGGTTCGAGCATACGGGCGGGGCGGACGCTGTAATCTGCCAGCACGTCCGCGATGGTGTCGGTTATCTCTTTGGGGGTGTAGAAAGCGGTCAGCACGGAGCTTTCAGCGAATCCACAAACCGCTTGTACTCTGTTTCGTCCTTGCTGTTCTCACGGATAAGCCTGTGCAGCTCCACCGTCGGGGCGAACAGTTCGAGGTCGGATTTCGCCCACCGGACGGCATCCGTCAGTTCCTTTGCAGGGTTGAGGATACATTTCAGACCGCCGAAACCGCAGTACCTTTGAAGTATGGCACGCTCTTCGGTTGTCGCTGTCCTGTTTTCCCTGTCAAGGATGAATGCCGTCCGTATCGCCTCGATGTTGTCCCGCAGTTTCTGTTTGCGGTTAAACGCATATTCCCCGATGAAAAGGACAGTTGCCCCCGTCAGCTCCGTGTAGAGCAGGTCGTAATCGGAAGACAGGGCGAAATTGTCGTCCGAAAAGTCATAGACGGAGAACACGTTGCCGACAAGCGGCAG
>ENA-OQAS01001297-OQAS01001297.1-human-gut-metagenome-genome-assembly--contig:-NODE-1297-length-11915-cov-3.039956_pt1 | contig 11915 bp, 15 predicted proteins | sample MGYA00242733_ERZ504523 | MGnify/ENA primary metagenome ERZ504523 (study PRJEB26092, sample SAMD00036239) | human gut metagenome | host: Homo sapiens | study: EMG produced TPA metagenomics assembly of... | reverse complement strand
GAACACCGATCACAGCAATGGTTTTTACCGACATTTTCTTTGGTGTCGCGCTTACAGTGTCATTCATTTTTTCTTCCTTTCCATACGAATTTAACGTGTTAAGTATACACGCATGGCTTTTTATTGTCAACCGCTATTTTTACTGGTTAACAATTACTTTTAGGAAAAATTATTGCGTATATGTAAATAAGTGCTAATATAAAAGAATAGCTTTGGGTTGAATTATGCGAAAACGTTTATAAAAAATTATGGGGTTACATACAATGACAGATCATTCTATTTCAGAAAAAATTGAATATAAATATCTTTCTTTTATTAACAAGGTATTTTTGGTTGTACATATTGGATTTCTTCTTTTATTTGCAAATTTAAAAATCAACTTTATGGTTTATTTTAATTTAGGAAGCATCCTTTTTTATACACTGGCTTTTTTTATGCTGCAAAAATTCAAAATACATTTGTATGTCTACCTTGCTTCCATTGAAATTCTCCTACATATGTCGGCTGCGACACTTTGCGTGGGGCTTGGCTGCAATTTTCAGTTATGTCTGTTCGGCGTGATTTTGTTTTTCTTTATTATAGAATGTATCCTTCCGGACAAGAAGAAATCCATAACACCCGTGTTGATTCTGAGCAGTCTTTACTCCGTTGCCATCGTTGCCTTATACGTGGCGGGAAACCGGATTTCACCTTTTTATCCCCTTTCCCTGACGGAAACAGGTATCCTGGCAGTCGTAATCGTAATTTTTGTACTCCTGCTGATCATTACTTCCATGCTTTTCTTACTCCGGTATATGGTTCATGAGGAAGAAAAACTTACCAAAAAAGCAGAATACGATGCCCTGACAGGTATTCCGAACCGTTTTTTATGATGGACGAAATTCAAAACTTTTTATCGAAAATGGACAAAAGGATTACTATCTTGCCATGATCGATATTGACAATTTCAAAAACATCAACGATACCTACGGACACAACACCGGGGATGACGCATTAAAAATTCTTGCAAAAACCATCATCCTGCAGGCACAGAAACATGGATTTAAATACTGCCGCTGGGGCGGTGAAGAATTTCTTCTTCTGGGGAAATGCCGTTCGGGTGAAATTCCAAAAGATATCCTTGAAGAACTCCGCAGCGCAATCAGTTCCAACTGTGTGCGGACATCAAGAGAAAGTTTCCGCTATACCGTAACCATCGGTGCCGGAAAATACACTTCCGGTCAGTCGGCAAAAGAGTGGCTTGATTTTGTAGACAAACAGCTCTATAAAGGAAAGCGTTCCGAAAACAAACGTGTATATCTATAAAAAGAAACTGTCACAAAACAGGAAATGAATTTTTCTTTTCCTGTTTGTAACAGTTCTTTTGTGATTCTTTATTTAATCAGCATAGCATCGCCAAAGCTAAAGAAACGATATCTTTCTTTTACAGCGATCTCATACGCATGAAGCACATGCGCCCGTCCTGCGAGTGCCGATACCAGCATCACAAGCGTTGACTGTGGCAGATGGAAGTTGGTAATCAGGGCATCAATCACTTTAACTGATACCCCGGATAAATAAAGATTTCCGTCCAGCCACTGGTCTCATGCAGCCGTCCGTTTTCATCTGCGGCGGCTTCGGAGCGTACGCGTACTGGTGGTGCCGACCGCAATCACCCGGTGTCCGCTTTCCTTCGCACGGTTGATCTTATCCGCAGCTTCCTGTGACACCATATAAAACTCTGAGTGCATATGGTGATCCAGTACATTTTCTACTTTTACCGGACGGAACGTGCCAAGTCCGACATGCAGGGTTACTTCTGCGATATCGACTCCCATATCCTTTACTTTCTGCAGCAGTTCTTTCGTAAAATGAAGCCCTGCTGTCGGGGCAGCGGCAGATCCGTCATACTTTGCATATACGGTCTGATAGCGGTTTTTATCTTTCAGCTGATGCGTAATATATGGCGGCAGCGGCATCTGTCCCAGCTGATCCAGAATTTCTTCAAAAATTCCGTCATAATGGAACTGAATCAGACGGTTTCCTTCTTCTACTACATCCACGACTTCTGCCGTCAGAAGCCCGTCTCCGAACACAAGTTTTGTGCCCGGTTTTGCTTTTTTCCCCGGTTTTACGAGTGTCTCCCAGATATCATTTTCCTTGCGTTTTAACAAAAGTACTTCGATTTTTGCCTGTGTGTCCTCTTTCACTCCGAACAGACGTGCCGGAATCACCTTTGTGTTGTTGATCACCAGACAATCACCCGGGTGAAGATATTCCAGAATATCCGTAAAATGCCGGTGTTCCACGTCCCCGGTCTGACGGTCAAGCACCATCAGCCGGGAGCTGGAACGATCCTCCAGAGGGTCCTGAGCGATCAGTTCCTCCGGCAGATCATAGTCATAATCTTTTACATTCATTCCTTCTGTCATGATTAACCTCTCAACTGGATTCCGATATTTTTCAGTCCGTTTAAGATTTTATCCATAGCACCCGTAATATCGCTCTCTTCCAGATTCTTATCTTTTCCGCGGAACTTCAGAGAGTATGCGACAGACTTAAAGCCTTTTTCAATCTGCTCTCCTTCGTATACATCAAATAACTCATAATTTTCCAGATACTTACCACCGTTTTCCTCGAATACTTTCTCGATATCACCTACCAGAATATTCTTTGGAACAACCATGGACAAGTCACGGGAAGAAACCGGGAAGTTGGTAATTCCCTCATATTTGTAATCAAAGGATGCACGGGATACAATCTCCGGCATATCAATCACTGCAATATATACGCGCTCTTTGATGGCATAATTTGCAGCAACCGTTGGATGTACCTCTCCGAGATATCCGATCACAGCTCCCTCATATACGATAGCCGCCTTGCGTCCCGGGTGCAGGAACGGAAGCTCGGCATGTGGATCATACTGCGCCTTCTTGCGAAGACCTGTCTGGTATAAGAGTTCCTCGATCACACCCTTCATGGTAAAGAAATCACCGTCTCCGTACATACCAAAAGTCAGCTGCATACGTTCTTCCGGAAGTTCCGTCAACGGAAGCTGCTTCGGCAGATAGATATTTCCCATCTCGTACAGGCGTACATCTTTGTTTCTGCGTCCAAAGTTCGTAGACAGGGAAGTCAGCATTCCGTTCAGTGGCAGCGTACGCATAATGGAATAATCTTCCCCAAGCGGATTGGAAATCACAACCGTTTTACGCCACTTGGAATCCTCCGGAATCAGTAATTTGTCAAATACTTTCGGACTCTCGAAAGAATAAGTCATTGCCTGTGAAAAACCACAGAACTCTGCAATCTCACGTGCCTTTTCTTCCATACGCAGCTTAAAGCTCTTTCCTCCGGCAGTGGATTCTCCGCTCGGAAGAGAAGTTCCGATCTTGTCATAGCCGTAGAAACGTGCTACTTCCTCTGCCATATCTGCGTCACAAAGCAGATCCTGTCTCCAGGACGGAACAAGAATCTCATTCGCTGCTTCGTCATATCCCAGATCTATTTTTTTGAAATATCCGATCATATCCCCGGCCGGAATATCCGTTCCCAAAAGCTTATTGTACTTGTCCGGTTCGAACGGAATCTTTACGCCCTCACGCTTCACAGGATAAATGTCAACGGCTCCACCTACAACCTCGCCGGCGCCTAACTCTTCTACCAGCTGCAGGCACGGTTCATCGCTTCCATGGCAAGATTTGGATCTAAGCCTTTTTCAAACTTAGCCGAAGCATCGGTACGAAGTCCGATGCGCTTTCCGGATTTGCGGATATTGGTTCCATCAAAGCATGCTGCCTCAAATAACATGGTTGTTACATGATCGGTAATCATGGAATTTTCTCCACCCATGATACCGGCAATGCCTACTGCTTTTTTTGCATCACAGATCATCAGTACATTTTCATCCAGCTGACGTTCCTGTCCGTCCAGCGTCACAAATTTTTCACCTGCAGCTGCACGGCGGACAATAATCTCTTTTCCTTCAATCGTATCCAGATCATAGGCGTGCATCGGCTGTCCGTATTCTTCCATCACATAATTCGTAATATCTACAAGATTATTGATCGGCCGGATTCCATGTGCACGAAGACGTTCCTGCATCCACTTCGGAGATGGGGCAAACTTAATATTCTTTACAACTCTTGCCGTGTAACGGCTGCAAAGATCCTGATCCTTTACAGATACTTTGATGTAATCATTGACATCTTCGTTATTTCCGGTTTCTGTTACGACAGGAGGTACAAATTCCTTATGGAACGTGGCTGCTGCCTCACGCGCAATGCCGAGTACGGAAAAACAGTCTACACGGTTGGATGTAATCTCATATTCAACAACGCTGTCATCCAGTCCTAAATAAGCAACCGCATTTTCTCCGACAGGTGCATCCTCGTCAAAGATATACAGTCCGTTCTCCGGTGCGTCCGGGAACATTTCACGGTTTGAACCGAGTTCCTCAATCGAGCACATCATGCCAGAAGACTCAACCCCGCGAAGCTTTCCTTTTTTAATTTTGATTCCACCAGGAGTTTTTGTTCCATCATGTCCTCCTGCGACACGTCCGCCATCTAAAACAACCGGAACTTTTGCCCCTTCAAATACGTTTGGTGCACCAGTCACAATCTGCAGCGTTTCGCTTCCAACGTTTACCTGGCAGATGACAAGTTTGTCGGCATCCGGGTGTTTTTCAATCTTTGTAACCTGTCCGACGACGATCTTGTCAAGATCTGCATCGAGCTGCTCATATCCCTCAACTTTTGATCCGGAAAGTGTCATGGCATCGACATACTCCTGCACGCCGCAGTCAAGTCCCGGAACTAAAGCTTTGATCCATTTTAATGATGTATTCATTCTTTTTCTCCTCCTAGAACTGTTTTAAGAAACGATCGTCATTCTCATACAGCAGACGCATATCGTCAATCTCATATTTCAACAGGGTAATACGCTCCAGACCGATACCAAATGCAAAGCCGGAATATTCTTCCGGATCAATACCGCTCATACGAAGCACTCTTGGATGTACCATTCCACAGCCAAGGATTTCGATCCATCCTCACCTTTGCAGAAACGGCATCCTTTTCCGCCACATTTAAAACAGGAAACATCCATCTCGGCCGATGGCTCCGTAAATGGGAAATGATGCGGACGGAATTTTACTTTTGTTTCTTTTCCAAACAGCTTCTGTACAAACTGGGTCAGTGTTCCCTTTAAGTTAGAAAACGTGATTCCCTTGTCAATGACCATTCCCTCAATCTGATGGAAAGAAGGCGAATGGGTCGCATCCACTTCATCCGCACGGAACACACGTCCCGGTGCGATCATACGGATCGGAGGTTTCTTCTGCTCCATCACACGCACCTGAACCGGTGAAGTCTGTGTACGCAGCAGGATCTTATCATTGATGTAGAAGGTATCCTGCTCATCTTTTGCCGGATGGTTTGCCGGAATGTTTAATGCTTCAAAGTTGTAATAATCGTATTCCACTTCCGGTCCTTCTACAACTTCATATCCCATACCGGTAAAAATACGCTCTACCTCTTCAAGTACCATGGTATTCGGATGGCTGTGTCCCACACGGTTTTTCTTTGCCGGAAGGGTAACGTCGATCACTTCATTTTCCAGACGATGTTCAAGCTCCGCAGCCTCGAGTTTTTTCTTCATCTCATCGAGTTTGTTCTCAATTTCCTGACGGGTCTCATTTACCCACTGTCCCACCTTCGGGCGATCCTCCGGTGCAACCTCTTTCATACTCTTTAATACGGCGGTGAGTTCCCCTTTCTTTCCAAGAACGGCGACACGCACATCGTTGAGTTTTGCAAGTCCGTCAGAATTTTCAATCTGTGCTATTGCATTTTCTCTGATTTTCTGCAATTTTTCTTTCATGGTACTCTCCTTTACATATTTTCTTTCATAATAATTGTTTTACGCAATTTTCTACTGTGGAACCGGAACTGTTTTCTGGCATAAAAAAAATCCCTGCTATTGCATAATTGCATATCAGGGACGAAAAATTCCGCGTTACCACCCAGATTCCCATATCCTGTATCTATATGGGCTCTCATTCTGCTTAACGTGCAGTGACCGTCGCAGGCTAAAAATCCTTGTGTTCACCTGCGCAGCTCCTGTGGGAAAATTCACATGCTGGCGTATCATAAGGAAGCTACAGCCGATGACTTCCTCTCTCTGTATGTCGTTCAGATGCTACTGACACATTCATTGCTTTTTACACATTTGTCATTCTACCACAGTCTCCTTTTATGTGTCAAGATCAAAGACATTGGTAAATGTAACATCCTTAAAATAAAATCCGAGAATTTCCTGCCATTTCTTTCCTTCTTTTCCCATGGCGTCCGCACCGTACTGACTCATTCCGATTCCATGCCCGAATCCGCCTCCGGTCAGCACGATGGTTCCTTTTTTCTGACTTTTTATTTCAAAGCACGCACTCGGGACGGAAGAGGCACGATGTTTATTGGTTCCGTCTGCAAGATCAAGATCCAGCAGATACTTCCGAGTGCATACCGGATTTCATTTTCCTTTTCGATCGTCCGCTCTCCTTTTTCAAAAACCATGGTAAGAGACAGTACATATCCGGAAGTGCTTCGTTTATTGACTTCAGTTTTTTCAGTTTTCCATATGTTTCATCCATGCCCAGCTTTGCCGACAGGGTAGCCGTCCATCGGAAATACGGGGAATTTTCATCATAGGCATCCGCTTTTGCTGTAATAAATTTATGAAAGGCTTTATCCGAAGACAGATCTTTTGTCTTTTCCCTGGTATGGTTTTCCGCCAGCAGATATCCCGGAGATGCGGCATTCCATACTTCCAGATTTTCAGAATATCCCGGGGAAGTGGAATAATAATAACAGTCCGCAAGTTTTCCTTTGTACGTCATCACCATACCTGCGGTATCCGCCACAGCCTGATCCGTCACTTCATAGGAAGTTGTTGCATGATAGGCTGATAGGCAATGGAATCATCCAGATTTGCTCCGTACCGGGCATACGTATCGTTTTTCATCTGCCCGTATGTAAATGTGCGCGCACATACCGCCTGTGCTTTTAAGGCTTCATAGGAAAAAGATAATGGCATTTCAGAAGGCAGAACATAACGAATATAATCTTCCATCGGAATTTCATTGATCAGGACATATCCCTTTTTTTCCTTCCGGAGAATCAGGTCTCCCTCGTACCCGGAACCATACGGGTTTCCGTTTTTATCACATCGATACAAAAGGCCACCGGTATCCGGAGAAATTTTTATCTCTTTTCCCGTTTTTTCCCCCTTCAGAAGTTTTTCTGCATCTGTTACGGTGTCCTTCTTCCTTTTATTTCCATCCACGGTATAGGCATCCCCGCTGCAAACAAAAAGACTGGCATACGTATTTTCTTTTCCGTTTTTGAGCAGCACACGGACCTTTTCTGCCATGTCCTCCTGATAGCTTACAAGTGCACAGGCTTTCTGCTCTGCAACAACCAGTTCCACTTTGGAATTTCCTACAACAAGATCTGAAATCTTTCCCTGACGGACAGGAATTTTTGCATGTCCGGAACTTGCTACAAGATACACCGGCAGATCTTTTTCTGCCGAAAGCGGTTCATATCCCTCTATCTGAACACTTTTTGAGGAGTAACTTGTCAGAACCCCCTTGATCGTTGAAGGTTTCGCATAAATTTTAGTAACCTTTCCCTTCGTCAGTTCAATATCCGCAACCCCCGTATATTTTTTCTCCGGCTTTCCCTCCGCAAAATAGGTTTTTCCACGATATAATACAATGATATCCTTTTCTTCACTCTTTAAGATATATGCATTGCTGAGCATCCCGGAAACGGAACGGTCAAATGTTTCTTCTTTTTGATCTTTCCCTGCCGTTTTGGAAAGACGGGATACCAGAATTAAAGTTATCGCAACGGTAATTACCGCAAGCAGCAGAATCAGAATCCCCATCATCTTCATTTTGTCTCTTTTTTTCATGAAGCACTCTCCGTTTTTATTAATTCATCTGTCATTGACACAAAATAAGGAGCACCGTTCTCCGGCAGCTCCCCTTCTCTTTTGTACGCTGTAACATTCTTTGGTATATAATAAATTCTTTGGTATCTTAATATTAAATACTTTTTCTTTGGTATGTTACCCAAAATGCCGGTTCCTGCAATTTAGACTCCTAGCCAATGCTAGGTGGGCGACCGCAGTTTCCCTTCTGTCTTCCGCTGACTGTGGCGGCCTGACATCCAGAAAAATCATATAGGAATCCCGTTTAAAGTAAATGTAGGTTCTAAATAGCAAGAGTTGTCGTACATTTCAGGCATCTCTTTCTGCCGTCTTTTATGCGATACCGCATCCGGCAACTTCTCTTTTGTACTGCATTTATTATACTTTATTTTTACCTGAATTTCAAGGTCTGATTCTATGTACTTTTTCCATTTACGCATACTGCTTTAAGGGAAAAATTTGTCTTTCATTTTACGCATTCCGCTTACAAATGCAACAATGCTGCCAAAATGCACCAAGTTCCACATATGTCCAGATGCGTCCGAGCGTAATCACCTTAGTATCACATAAAATTCCGATTGCTCCAACAACAACTGCTACCGCCGCAAATCCATACAGCCACGGTGTTATTCCCCGGATATACGCCTCGGGATCTTTACACTTCTTAATTTCTTCTTTCGGGACAACCAGGTCACTGATCTGTCCGCTTTTTTTCATTTTTGCAGCAGAAACAGCCAGATAAATGCCTACAAAAACGATCACAATATCCATAAGTAAAATTGTTTTCATGATTTTTCCTCCTGTTTTATAGTATCACACACGAAAAAACTTTTTACCATCGGCAAAAATAGTCAAATTTCATTGATTATTTTATACATTTATAGTAAAATATACTTAATATGTAACAAAAAGGAGAATGTATATGCGCATTGAGGACACTACAATTTTAATTACTGACGATTCGATTCTTGCACGTAAACAGTTAAAGGACATCATTTCCACTCTCGGCACTCCGGTATTCGTGGAAGCCACCGATGGACAGAGTGCGATTGACAAATATAAAGAAGTACATCCGGATCTGGTATTTCTTGACATTGTTATGCCAAAAAAAGACGGCAATGATGCCATCCGTGATATTATGGAATTTGATCCGGAAGCTACAATCATCATCGCTTCTTCTGTCGGAACACAGTCCCAGCTGAAAAATGCACTGGAAGCGGGCGCAAAAGATTTCATTCAAAAGCCACTGGACAAGGAACAGGTGCTTGCTGTCGTTAAGCGCTTCCTGGAAGGGAGATAATCGTTATGTATACACAATTTTTTGGAAATTATCTGCTTGCCAACGGATATGTGACCCGTGATCAGCTGTTTTCAGCGATGCGTCAGGAAGCAGACCAGCATATGAAACTCGGTACCCTTGCCATTCATGCCGGATACATGAATGCAGCCCAGGTAGATGATGTTGTCATTCACCAGACCCACCAGGACAATCGTTTCGGTGAGCTGGCGATTCAGCTCGGATACCTGACCGAAGCCCAGGTGGAAGAACTGTTAAAACAGCAGACCCCTGCCTTCCTTTCTCTTGGACAGGTTCTTTTGGATGAAGGAGTTCTGACAAACACCGATTTCGAACAGATCATACAGGATTACCGTTCCAAAAACGGCATGGAAGATGAAGAAAGCCTTATCGAGCGCCGGAAAAATATCCAGCAGTTGTTTGAAAACTTTTTTTCATCAACCGACGCTGCTCTTTCGGAAAAAGGACATATGTTTATCGAGCTTTTATTTAACGATTTTATCCGTTTTATCGGTTCCGATTACACACCGCTTTCCGTGGAAGAAGTCACTGAGGCTTCCATTGCCTGTTGTGTAAAGCAGGAAATTCATGGTGACTATGCGATTAACACCTATATTTCCATGGATCTGGACACGGCGATTGCCTTTGCTACCCGCTATGTCCATGAGCAGTTCCATTCTTACGATGAATACGTTCAGGCTTCTCTGGAGGATTTTTTGAATCTGCAGAACGGATTATTCATTGTAAATGTATCAAACACCTCTAACACAGAGTTAACACTCGGTGCTCCGGAGCATATTACCGTTTCCCCGATTCAGTTTTCAGGACGCACCTTGCATATCCCGGTTCTGTATACGTTTGGAACGATTGATTTTTATATGGAACGTGTTTCCATTAAAGAATAAAATAGGATTTTCCTTAAAGTAAAATGCCATAAAAAAGGGGCTGTAAAAAAAACTCCCCTGACAGAAAAATCGCCCAGACCGTGAGGTCTGAGCGATTTTTTGGTATAATTAATTATGCTACTAAATAACAATACCAATGGTAATTATACTATGCGTCAGCTGAAATTACCATTAGAAATCGAAAAATTGATCGATATTTCCGATCCGGTATACACTTTTTGTGAGGTTATGGATCACATTGACCTATCCAGATATTTTGTAGAGAAAGGCTATAAAACAGGTCGCCCAAGATGTGATGCTCAAAAACTCCTTAAAGTAATACTTTTTGCCTTTATGGAAAATGGCATCTGCTCCTTACGAGAAATAGAAAAGCTCTGCCGTAATGACATTCGTTACATGTATCTTCTTGATGGCATGAAAACGCCTTCTTTTGCTACATTTGGAAACTTAATCCGAAACGAACTAACCGATTCTATCGAGCAGATATTTGAAGACATTAATTCATATATTTTTGCCAAAGATCACGTGGATCTGCAGCATACATACATTGACGGGACAAAAATTGAGCAAATGCCAATCGATATACCTGGGTATGGAAAAAATCGTGTGTGAAAAACCGGCAGAAAGTCTTTGACAAGATTTCACTCTTGATTGATGCTATGAATCGGGAAGTACTTGGATATCTCGGAATAAAATTTGAAAAGCGTGAAGCGTACGCGGTTGACTATGTCTCTGAATTACTTACGATGTACAAAGAAACAACCGGACTGGATGAAACTTCTTTCGTTTCCGGACGTGGCCATAGAAAAAGCATTCGACAAAAACAATACGAAGAATTGCATGAATATCTGGAACGTTTGAAATCCTATGCATATCATATCGAGACCTGTGGAGAAGAAAGAAACAGTTATTCCAAAACAGATCATGATGCAACTTTCATGCGTTTAAAGCGTGATTACATGGGAAACGATCAGCTACTTCCGGCATACAACCTACAGGCAGCCATCTGTGATGAATACATAGCTGTAATCGACGTAAAACCATATGCATCCGATATGGAATGCTTTGTTCCTTTGATGGAAAAATTCAATCGCACATATGGCCACTATCCGAAATATCCGGTTGCTGATGCCGGATACGGTTCTTACAATAATTATCTTTATTGTGAAGAACACGGCATGGAAAAATACATGAAATTTACCATGTACAAAAAAGAAACGACGGACAAAAAGTATCATGAGAATCCGTATCGTGCTGTAAACTTTGCAAAAGATGCAGATGGAAATCTCTTATGTCCAAACGGTCGAAAATTCCTCTTCAAGAGAACACAGCATGTGAAATATAATAAATATGGAAGAACGGAAGAATTATACGAATGTGAATCTTGTGAAGGGTGTCAGCATAAACAGGAATGTTGTCCGAGAACACACAAAAACCGAACGATCCGAATGAATCAGGAATTAACTGTTATCCATCAGGAAGTGCTGCAAAATCTTGAATCCATACATGGTGCCCTCTTGAGAATGAACCGAAGTATTCAATCGGAGGGAACTTTTGGTGTATTAAAGTGGGATAAAGCGTATAAAAGATTATTGCGAAGAGGCGAGAAAAATGTAATTCTCGAGCTTACACTGATTTCATGTGGATTCAATCTTTATAAATATCATAATAAAAAGCAACGACAGACGAAAGTTGCATAAAACTTAAGCGGGCATGATTAGCCGAGCTTTATTAAATGCACC
>ENA-OQAS01001295-OQAS01001295.1-human-gut-metagenome-genome-assembly--contig:-NODE-1295-length-11917-cov-4.054792_pt1 | contig 11917 bp, 12 predicted proteins | sample MGYA00242733_ERZ504523 | MGnify/ENA primary metagenome ERZ504523 (study PRJEB26092, sample SAMD00036239) | human gut metagenome | host: Homo sapiens | study: EMG produced TPA metagenomics assembly of... | reverse complement strand
TCGCCTATGCTGATCACATTCCTGCATATGCCGGCGTACCAGGCAATCGGAATTGCGCTTGCATCGGATGTTCTTGCATCGGGAGTCAGCGCATGGACATATAAGAAAAACAAAAACATCGACATCCGTCACGGTGTGATTATGCTGATCTCCGTATTGATTTTTACACTGATCGGAAGCTTCGTTTCCTCCTTGTGCCAAACGGAACAATGGGCGGATTTTCAAAAGGTATGACACTGCTTGTCGGCCTCAAATTTATGATTCGCCCGATCATGACAACGAAGGAAGTACAGGCAAACAAATCCGAGGAACAGAAAATCCGGCAGTCCATTCTTTGCGGTGTGTTAATTGGCTTTATCTGCGGTTTTGTCGGTGCCGGCGGCGGTATGATGCTGCTTCTGGTGCTTACAAGTGTGCTTGGCTATGAGTTAAAAACGGCGGTTGGAACGAGCGTCTTTATCATGACCTTTACTGCGCTGACCGGAGCTGTTTCACATTTCTATATCGGCGGAAAACCGAACCTTCCGATTATGATTGCCTGTGTGATCAGCACACTGGTGTTCGCGCAGCTTGGAGCAAAATGGGCGAACAGCGCAAACGTAAAAATGCTGAATCGCGTAACCGGAATCCTGCTGTGCGTGCTGGGAATGGTGATGCTGTTCTTCTGAAAAAAATCCTGTCCAATACAAAACCGGACAGGATTTTCTTACTATGAAAGCATGCAAATCAGGTTCTCATCGCTCCGTCCACGGAAAGAATTTCACCCGTTATATAGGAAGCCATGTCGCTTGCCAGGAAGAGAAATGCATTTGCGATATCTTCTGCCTCGCCGATTCTTCGAAGCGGGATGTGGCTGATCAGAGGATCGATCATTTCCTTCGGAAGTGCTGCAACCATATCAGTTCTGGTGATACCGGGGGCAACGGCGTTCACGCGGATGTGAAACGGTCCGAGTTCTCTTGCAAGTGACCAGGTGAGACCATTGACAGCATATTTGCTGGACGGATAGGCAACGCCGCCTGGCTGGCCACAGATGCTGACCATAGAGCTGGTGTTCAGAATACATCCGCCGCCCTGCTCTTTCATGATAGCAGCGGCCGGCAGGATTCCGTTCATCATGGCGTTCACATTCAGATCCATTACGTTGGCGAAATGTTCTGCGGTGTATTTGTCGAGCGGTGTGCTGTCGGAAACGCCGGCATTGTTTACGAGAATATCAATTCTTCCGTATTTTTCCTTGATTTTAGCAATCTCATCTGCCATGGCGGCCGCATCGGTCAGCTTTGGCCATGCGCCGGAAACGTCCCAGTCCGGGTTTTCTTCTTTCAGGGAAGCAACCGCTTTTACAACGGTCTCCTCGCGGGAGCCAAAAAGTACAACTTTCGCGCCGTTCTGTAAGAATTTTTGAACAATGGCATAGCCGATTCCCCTGGTTCCACCGGTAACAACTGCTATTTTATTCTGTAACATAAAAACCACCTCACAATCTATTTTCTTATTTCTATCATAATGGATTCCGTTGGTGAACAGTCAATACATATTTTTGCCGGAAAAAACAGTGAATTTTCTTAAAATCAGACGAGTTGTTACAGTGCGCCGGAGATCAGCAAACTGTAACGACGATTTTTGCGGGTAGATGAAATTGCGGTGTGGATTTCTTTGCCATAAATAGTTATAATAAAGCTAAAAAAGTGTCCAGTAAGTGTACACTTTGAGCAGAACGTATCAGAAAAAGGTGTTTTGCGGGCTGCGACTTTCTTGTTTGGAAAATATTTTCTGAATGTGCCGGGAGCAAACAAGACGGCGCGGCAGATGATAGGGTTCGCTTTGGAAGACGTTCGATGCTCCGGAAAAGATGAGGGAAACTGACAAAAAGGGAAAATGATGTACAAGGTGTGAATTCATGAGAATACAGGAAGTAATGGGAAAAACGGGACTGTCCAGACGGACGATCCATTATTACATCGATCAGAAATTAATTATCCCCCCGGTGAATGAGGGCAATGGGTATCATGATTTTACAGGGAGGATGTACAGAAGCTTTTTATTATCCGAAAGCTGCGGGAGGCGGGGCTTTCTCTTGCGGATATCCGTGCAATTCTGCGTAAGCCGCGAACAACGCCGTTTTATCTTCATAAGCAGATGAATGAGCTGCAGACGCAGATGCTTACGATACAGAAAACGATCAGCGAGATGGACCGCTTAAGCGGCCAGCTCCCGGTCTGCCAGTCGCTCGACCAGCTTGCGGGAATGCTGGAAGACACGAATTTCAGCCCCGATGAGCCGCCGCAGTTTCAGATGGAATCGAGAGATGCCAGGCTGCTGGCGCAGTATCTCTGGATGGCTTATCTGGACACGCCGGTCACGGAGTATCAGCAGTTTCTGTGGCAGAAAATCATGCAGCAGACCATGGAACATGCGCGGACAGATCTGAAAATGATGTCCCGTTATCTGCAGTCTATTTCCCCGGAGCGGATTGATGCGACGAATATTAACCAGTATCTGCGGAACCAGAAAATCATTGCTCTCACGGGGGCGGATTATCCGACGTTTGTGGAAGAATTGAAAACTTCTCTCCTTGCGTTTGCCTCTGACCCGGTACAGCAGGAAAAATGGAGTCTCCTCTACCAGCCGCTCATCCATCCGATCGCCGCTTTCTGCGTCTCTGTCAGCGGCTGGATGCGCGAGTTCCACCCGGCATACCGCCGCTATTATGAAAACACGCACACCTGCTGCCGCATGCTGAAAGATTTCATGGACAGTCCGGAGGGAGCTTTACTGAATGCTGCGCTGAACAAAGCATTCAACGGAAACTGCGATGTGCGCACCGGTTACTACGGCGAACTCGAAGTGGCGGCAACATTTCACAAAAGCATTTATGCACTTCTGTCACCGGAACAGATCCGTGAATTTCTGGCAGGGGTGGAAGGGTAATTTTCTGAATCCATTTTAGTGTTTCTTTTTTGCGAGAATATGAAAACAAAATTTAACGGAATCAAGCAAGTAGCGAAGCGGATTGCGAGTATCCGCTTTGACTGAGCATCTGACCTTGCTTCGGAAACAGAGTTTGTGTCAAATGGGAATACAAAACAAAATAGACAATCGCCTCACGGGTCGGAAGCCCATGAGGCGATTGCGGTTTTCGAGCATGATAAAAAAAGATTCTTCAATCATGCTCGGAAATGGAAGACAGATTTTTTTTCGACGATGCGCGCGGAACGATCGTTACCGGAAGAATGATTTTTTCCGTCTCGGCGGCGGGATTTTTGAGGGCGGAAAGCAGAATCCGTCCGACTTCGCGTCCGATTCCGGCAAAATCCTGATGGATGGAGGTTATGCCGAGGCTTCGGCTGACATTTGTATCGTCGAAGCCGCAGAGGCAGAGATCCTCCGGGATGCGAAGACCGATTGTGCGGCAGGCGAGGAAAATCAGCTCGGCGATGCGGTCATTTTCGGCAATGATGGCGGTGATGCCGTCGCTGTGCATGGCAAGAAGCTTCTGCTGAAACGGTGTGCGTTTTGTGGAAGTGCGGCATCATCGGAAAGCTCCTCGCAGCAGGTGACAAGCTGATGCGGGTCCGGCGCGATCCCGGCGGCTTTCATTTCATGCAGAAATCCGGCAAAGCGGTCGCGTACCGATGAAGTCTCAGAGAGTGGCGCCGCGGTGAAAAACGCGATGTTTCGGTGTCCCTGCCCGAGCAGATGGCGCGCTGCCTGTCGTCCGCCGTCATAGTTGTCGCAGACAACATTGTTCAGATACGGACAGTCCGTCTGCTTGTCAACGATGACGATCGGACAGCCGGAGAACATGAAATCGTTCAGCTTTTCCAGGTGAATGTTGTCGCGCTTCGGATAATAGACAAGCGCGGCAATATTTTGAGACCGGAGCAGTTCCAGTGTTGTGCGTTCCTTCGGTGAGGAAGAGCCGGTGACGTGAATGCTTAGAAAATAGCCACATTCAGCCAGCACAGCGCTTAAGCTTCCGATTGCCTCCGAAATATTTCCCTGTGTGGTGGCGAACGGAAGAAGAAGAGAAATCATTTTCGGCGTATCGGTTGCTTTGCTGTCCGGTGAAAGGCTTCGCGAAACAAAGCTTCCAACACCGCGCTTCCGGTACAGAATCCCCTGCTGTTCCAAATCCTCGATGGCACGCTTTGCGGTAATCCGGCTGACGTGGTACTGCTCCGACAGCATTTTTTCGGTGCAAAAGGATTCGTCAAACGAAAAGTCTCCGGCGTGAATGCGTGCAAGCAGGGCTTCTTTGATGATTTCATATTTTGGTTTTGTTTTTCTGGTCTGTGAATCCATAAAATTCCTCTGGGATAAAAAGATATAAAAACGTTGACTTTGTCTGCGTGTTTCTTTTGTTATTATAACGAATGCAAAAAAGCAAGTCAAATAAGAGCTGCTCGCGCCGGAATTATTTTCCTGCACACCGGAATAGCAAGTGCTCCGGTGCTGCGTGAATTGTAACAGGCCTTTTCAAACACGATTTATTGCCAGATCAGGTGTGACATGAGAAAATGGCAACTTGATATATCATATAGAAAAGAAGTGTAAAATACTTGACAGAATATCGTCTGATTTTTATAATATGATATATCAAATAGGTCGAAAGGTATTTTGAACCATTTGATACCAGATTGCAAAGAAACGAAAGGAAACAGATCATGATGAAAACAACCGTACATATTATTTCCCATTCCCACTGGGACAGAGAGTGGTATCAGTCTTTTGAAACACACCGCATGAAACTGATTGAGCTGGTGGACAATATTTTGGATAAGGCGGAAAACGACCCGGAGTTTGGAGGCTTTTTCCTCGACGGACAGGTCATCGCAATCGATGATTATCTGGAAATCCGTCCGGAGAAGCGTGCGCAGGTGGAAAAATGCATCCGCGAGGGCAAAATCCAAACCGGTCCGTGGTATATTCTGCAGGATGAGTTCCTGACGAGCGGAGAGGCATGTGTCCGCAATCTTCAGGTCGGCATGCAGGAAGCAGAACAGTACGGTGCAGTCGGGAATGTTGGTTATTTCCCGGATGCGTTTGGAAACGCAGGTCAGATGCCGCAGGTATTAAAGCAGGCAGGCATGGAGCAGTTGTCTTCGGGCGGGGTGTCAAACCGGATCGGACCGAACAACGAAGTTACCGGCGGACAGTATGAGTCTACATATTCTGAGATGATGTGGGAATCCCCGGATGGAACGAAGCTGCCGGGCATCCTGTTTGCAAACTGGTATAACAACGGCGTTGAAATTCCGGTAGACGAGGCGGAAGCGAAGGTTTACTGGGATAAAAAGCTGGCAGATGCGAGAAAATTTGCTGCAACGCATCAGCTTCTGCTGATGAACGGATGCGATCATCAGCCGCTGCAGAAGAACATTACGGAAGCAATCCGCGTGGCAAGAAAGCTGTACCCGGACATCGAGTTTATTCATTCTGATTTCAAAAAATATGTAGAAGCAATGGAGAAGGAAATCTCTGAGAACTTCTCTACGGTTAAGGGTGAGCTGACAAGCCAGGAAACCGATGGAAGATGGACGCTGGCAAATACAGCGTCTTCCTGGATCGGATTAAAACAGGACAACCGCGCGGGAGAGACGGCGCTGGAGCGAAAAGCAGAGCCTGCGGCTGCAATGGCACAGGTGTTTGGAAAAACATATCCGGAGGACCAGATGACCTACAGCTGGAAGAAGCTGATGCAGAATCATCCGCATGACAGCATCTGCGGCTGCAGTGTGGACGAGGTCAACGAAGAAATGAAGACTCGTTTTGCAAAGAGCAGACAGGTTGCGGATGCAATTTACGAGGAGAGCGTGGAGTATCTGACGAATAAGGTAAACACGGCGGCACTTCCGGGGGACGGCGAGAAAATCCCGTTTGTGGTATGGAATACATCGGGAGTGGCGAAAACACAGGTGGTGGAGAAAGAAATTCACCTGTTCCGGGATTACAATCTGTTTGTGTGGGATGGCTATGAGGCGGCAGAACAGGTGGAGCTTCCGGCAATGGTGCTGCGCGATGCGGACGGAAATGAAGTTCCGGCGAAGATTGCGGATGCGGGGATTGCGTTCGGATACGATCTGCCGGATGACCGGTTCCGTCAGCCATATATGGCGAAGAAGGTACGGGTGACGTTTGAGGCAGAGGTTCCGGCTCTTGGATACCGTACGTATTATCTGGAAACCGCAGAACAGCTGCAAAACGTGGACGTAGTTTCCGGTGACGCGAATGTGCTTGAAAATGATGCAATGAAGGTTGTTGTGAACGAGGATGGTTCTTACAGCCTTCTGGACAAGAAGACGGGCAGAACGTATGAGAACCTGGGTTGCTATGAAGACACCGGGATATGGGCAATGAGTATATTTATATTCAGGATACCGGAAAACAGGTGATTTCCACGAAGGGCAGAAAGGCGGAGGTTTCCTGCGTGGAGCGAAATGCGTTCCGTACAGTGGTTGAAATCCGCCACAAAATGATGGTTCCGTCCGGAATGGGTGAAGAGCTGCAGCGGCAGCGCGAGATGTGTATTGATCCATATACGCGGGTGGCAAACCGCTCTTTTGAGCTGGTTGAAATGGATGTGAAGACGGTGCTTACGCTGGAAAAATCGGCGAAAGGGCTGCGTGTGGCTACCACCATCTGCAATCAGGCGAAGGATCACCGGGTTCGTGTGATTTTTCCGACGGGACTGCATACATCGATGCATATGGCGGATTCTGCGTTTGAGGTGGTTCGGAGAAATAACCGTCATAACGATACCTGGACAAATCCATGCGGATGTGAGAGACAGCAGTGTTTTGCGGCGATGGAGGACGAAAAAGGCGGCCTCTGGTTGCAAACCGCGGATTGTATGAGTATGAGATTCTGGAAGAGCAGGACAATGCAATTGCGGTGACGCTGCTTCGCTGTGTTGCGGAGATGGGCGATTGGGGATATTTCCCGACACCGAAGGCACAGCAGCTTGGAACATTCTGTCTGGAGTTTGAGGTTGTGCCATATGCGGCCGGGGAGACCGGCACTGCATTTGAGGAAGGCTATGCGTTCCAGCAGGATCTGACGGTGGCACAGGCCGGGCTGGAGAGAGCGTTCCTTCGGAAACCGGGTCAGGTAAAGCCGGAGCTGATTGAAGGTAACTTCCGTTAGAGATGAGTTTTCTTGCATTTGAAGGCAATGGTATTCATATGACTGCATTTAAGAAAGGTCAGAAGAAGGACGATCTGTTTGTGCGGTTCGTGAATCATATGGAGCAGGGAGAGATCCTTCTTTTAAGAAAGAAGATTGGATGAAAGAGGTTTATCGCAGCAATGTCATCGAAGAGAAGAACGATGTGCTGACCCCGGATGCGGACGGTATTTATCATGTGTCGCTGAGGGAATTTGAGATTGCTACGTTTGGGGTTGTGAGATAAGCGGACGCTTCGGCAGGAGGGCGTGCGATCGTTGCAAAAACGGGGAAAAAGCAAGAATAAGGTGGACTTTAGGGCAGACAAGTTATATGCTTTTGGTATAAGTAAAAAATGATTTTTTACAGGAGGGTTTTTACATGAAAAAATGGACAGACCGAATGGAAACTCCGATTCAGGCGGAGCTGATCTGTTATGATGTGAATGGAATTCACATTGTGTTTGGGGTGACAAAAGAGAAGGCGTTAAAGCTGTTTCATTTTTCAAGTGCACCGTTTGATGCAGAGAATCTCTGCCGGAAGCCGGATAACTGGTGGCCGATGGAGGGAATGCGGGAGGCTCAGATCGAAGAGAGCTTCCAGCTGGTACAGGTGAATTTTTCCGGTTATAACCGGCCGTATGAAAAGCACGGAAATAAGTACATTGTGACAGCGCCGGGCTTTATGCTGAAATTTGACTCGATTTCGGAAGAAAGAAACGAAGATGGCGATCTGCTTCGCATTGTACAGAAGGATGATGTGACGGGCGCGAGGGTAGAGTCGGTCATGCAGTTTTATGACGGTCTTCCGGTTGCAAGAATGTACAATACCGTGACGAATGAGGGCAGTGAGAACCAGACACTGGAATATATCTCAAGCTTCAGCTACTGGGGCATCGAAAAAGAGCAGAAAGAGGGCATTCCGGAGTTTATCAGCTCAGATGATAAGATGTCGATGATAGTGGTTCACAATGGCTGGCAGAAGGAGCTGACGGTGAAAAAATACCGCTTTGCAGATCTTGGCATGGCGCAGACGCAGCCGCACAACTATCAGAGAACATCGAAGACGATTGAGATTACAAATACGGGTAACTGGTCGGCGAAGGAATATGTTCCGATGGGATATATTGGGAATAGCGCAGCAGATGCGAGCCTGTTTTTTGAGATTGACCACAGCGGTTCCTGGCATTATGAAATTGGAGATCAGAACTGCCACTTTTACCTGGCTGTGAGCGGCCCGACGGAAATCCAGTCGCACTGGTCGAAAAACCTGAAGCCGGGAGACAGCTTTACAACCGTGCCGGTGGCTGTCGGTGTCGGTCATGATGATTTTGAGGAGGCAATCGGTACCTTAACGAAGTACCGCAGAAGAATTCGCCGTCCGAATAAGGACAATGAGAACCTGCCGGTTATTTTCAACGATTACATGAACTGTCTGTTTGGAGATCCGACGACAGAAAAAGAATTTCCGCTGGTGGATGCTGCCGAAAAAGCAGGATGTGAATACTTTGTCATCGATGCCGGCTGGTATGCGGACGGCAACTGGTGGGACAGTGTCGGCGAGTGGCAGGAGAGCAGAAAACGTTTCCCGAACGGCGTTCGTGAAGTGACAGATTATATCCGTTCCAAGGGTATGATTCCCGGCGTATGGCTGGAGCTTGAGGTTATGGGTATTAACTGTAAAAAGGCTTCTATTCTGCCGGATGAGTGTTTCTTCCTGCGCCATGGAAAACGTGTGTATGACAGAAGCCGTTATCAGCTTGACTTCCGTCATCCGCTGGTCGTTGAGCATGTAACGGAAGTGATCGACCGCGTGGTCAGAGATTATGGTGTCGGCTATATTAAGATGGATTACAATATCGAACCTGGTATCGGTACAGAAGTAGATGCAGACAGCTTTGGAGATGGTCTCTTAGAGCATGAGAGAGCATATCTGGCATGGCTGGATGGCATTTACAGAAAATACCCGGATCTCGTGATCGAGAACTGCTCAAGCGGCGGTCTTCGGATGGATTATGCGATGCTGGCAAGAAACAGTATTCAGTCCACCAGTGATCAGGAGGATTACCGTAACTACGCGACGATTTCGGCGAATGCGGCGATTGGTGTAACGCCGGAGCAGGCTGCGATCTGGTCGTACCCATTGCGGGATGGTACCGAAGAGGAAGTTATTTTCAACATGGTCAACGCGCTTCTGCTTCGCATTCATCAGAGCGGTCATCTGGCAGAAATTTCGCCGGAGCGGTTTGCACTGGTAAAAGAGGGAATCGACTGCTACAAAGAGATCCGCAGTGGAATCAAGGATGGTGTTCCGTTCTGGCCAATGGGATGGGCGGACAATGAGGACAAGCATCTTGCAGCCGGAATCGGGTACCGGAGATGTGATTTATCTTGGTGTATGGAGACGCGGCGGAGAGACGGATTTGAAGTTCCGCTTGATCGTGCTTTTCCGGGAAAAGAGCTGGAAGTAAGCTGTATTTATCCGAAAGCGTGCGGAGATGTATTCCATTACGATGATTACAGCAAAAAACTGAAGGTCCATTTTCCGGAGACGTATATGGCGCGGCTGTTTCAGATTAAAGTGAAATAAAGTAACGATTGAGAGCCCCATTTCGCATGGCGCTGAATCGTTACGAAATAAAAACATAAATCCCCACCCACGGAATAAATTGTATGGAGTGTATCTTCAGCAATGTTTTCCGGGGAGGGGATTTTTTGCGTATTCTTACGGTACTTTCAGATCTTATGGTTCCCCTGCTGATCTTTTATGTGGTCGGATTGGGGCTTTTGATGAAGCAGGATGTGTTTGGAGATTTTTTGAACGGGGCAAAGGATGGCATGCGGACTGTGATCGGGATTGTGCCGAGCTGATCGGGCTGATGGCGGCGGTCGGGGTTCTGCGGTCATCGGGATTTCTGGAGGATTTTGGAAACCTGCTCGGAACTGTGCTGGAACCGACGGGAATCCCATCTGCGCTGGTTCCGCTCAGTGTTGTGCGTCTGTTTTCCAACAGCGCGGCGGTGAGCCTTTTGCTGGATCTTTACAAGGAGGCGGGCTGCGACTCCTTTGCTGGACGGGCAGCTTCCATTATCATGTCGTGTACCGAGACCGTTTTCTATACGATGACGGTTTACTTTGGTGCGGTTCGGATCAAAAAAAAAACGCGGTATACTCTGGCTGGCGCCTTGTTTTCTTCTCTTGTTGGAATGACAGTCGGTGTTTTGCTTGCACGGTTGATCTGACCATTTTTTCTGATCATACCAGTGAAATGTGTTGACATTTCAAAACGATTGGAATAAGATGGAAACAACTTAAAACATACAAAGTCAATAGGAAATAAGGAAATAAAAAGTGCAGAATAAGGAGGAAATGAACGATGGCAAAGGTATATGACAGCATTTTAGATCTTGTAGGAAAAACTCCGCTGGTAGAGCTGAAACGGATCGAAGAAAAAGAAGGACTGCAGGCGAAACTGATCGCAAAAGTAGAATCCTTTAATCCGGCAGGAAGTGTCAAAGACCGTATTGCAAAAGCGATGATCGAGGATGCGGAAGCAAAAGGTCTCTTAAAGGAAGGCTCCGTTATCATTGAGCCGACCTCCGGAAATACCGGAATCGGACTGGCAGCGGCAGCAACGGTAAAAGGCTATCGCATGATCCTTACTATGCCGGAAACGATGAGTGTAGAGCGCCGGAATATCGTAAAGGCATACGGCGCAGAGGTTGTTCTGACGGATGGAACAAAAGGAATGAAGGGCGCTATCGAGAAAGCCGATGAGCTTGCAAAAGAGATTCCGAACAGCTTTATCGCAGGACAGTTTGTGAACCCGGCAAACCCGGAGACACACAAAAAGACAACCGGACCGGAGATCTGGGAAGACACCGATGGAGCAGTTGATATCTTTGTTGCGGGCGTTGGTACCGGTGGAACCATTACCGGAACGGGTGAGTACTTAAAAGAGAAAAAACCGGAAGTAAAAGTGGTAGCGGTAGAACCGGCATCCTCACCGGTGCTGTCGGAGGGTGTTTCCGGACCTCATAAGATTCAGGGAATCGGTGCAGGCTTTGTGCCGGAGACGCTGAATACCGGCATTTACGATGAGATTATCAAGGTAGAAAATGAAGACGCTTTCAAGACCGGCAGAGATCTGGCAGCCGAGGAAGCTATTCTTGCGGGAATTTCCTCCGGAGCAGCTCTGTATGCGGCGATCCAGCTGGCAAAACGTGAGGAAAATAAAGGAAAAACCATCGTTGTGCTCCTGCCGGATAACGGAGACAGATACTATTCCACAGCTCTGTTTGTCAAATAAAAGAGAACAGCCTCAGATTTTAAAATAATAGATATCAGTGAACACTGCCATCCGCGGCACTTTCTCTCCACCGCGAATGGCAGTTTCGCATATTAATTTATACCAGAAAGGGAACTTTACTTATGACACTACAACAGCTTCGCTACGTAATTCAGGCCGCAGATTCCAGATCCATGAATGAGGCGGCAAAGGCACTCTATATTTCACAGCCGAGTCTCTCTGGAGCAATCAAGGAGCTGGAAAAAGAGATCGGAATTGAGCTGTTCAAGCGCAGCAGCCACGGAACAGTACTGACCCCGGAGGGAGAGGAGTTTCTGGGTTACGCACGTCAGGTCACAGACCAGTATCAGCTTCTCGAGAACCGCTATATTTATCGCACCAAGGGAAAGAAAAAATTCAGCGTGTCGATGCAGCATTACAGTTTTGCCGTAAAGGCGTTTGT
>ENA-OQAS01001294-OQAS01001294.1-human-gut-metagenome-genome-assembly--contig:-NODE-1294-length-11917-cov-5.113571_pt1 | contig 11917 bp, 16 predicted proteins | sample MGYA00242733_ERZ504523 | MGnify/ENA primary metagenome ERZ504523 (study PRJEB26092, sample SAMD00036239) | human gut metagenome | host: Homo sapiens | study: EMG produced TPA metagenomics assembly of... | reverse complement strand
CCAAACGCCACGGCAAGGCGCACTGCGATCTGAAAGCCATCCGCAAAGAGCCGTTGGAACGGTTCGTGGTGGAGACTGCCATCAAGGTGATTTTCAGCGATGAAATCATCGAACGGCTGATAGATTTAATTATGGAAGCCCAGCAGCAGGAGAACACCCGGCTGCCTGTCCTGAAAGACCAGCTCCGGGATACAGAGAAGCGGCTGGCAAATCTTCTGGAAGCCATTGAACAGGGCATCCTGACCCCGACCACCAAGCAGCGGCTGGACGAACTGGAAGCCCGGAAAGAAGCTCTGAACACCAGCATTCTGGAAGAAGAGCTGAAAAAGCCCGTCCTGACCCGCGAATGGATGCGGTTCTGGTTTGAAAAATTCCGCAAGGGTGACGTGGACAGTACAGAACACCAGCGGCAGATCATTGATACCTTTGTCAACTCGGTCTACGTTTTTGACGACCGGGTCGTGCTCAATTTCAACTTCACGGACGATTCCAAAACCATCTCCCGTGAAGAGGTGTTAGGTTCGAGTGCTGTGGACAATGCTCCACCAAAACAAGAGCCTCTGACTTTGGTCAGGGGCTTTTTTGTTGCGTCATCCACTAACCCACGTCAGAGCCGGACGGTACAGAACTCGAACAGCACGGCACCGCCGCAGGCGGGGCAACAAACACCCCAGTGGGGTGTTTGTTAGTGCGCGGTTCCCAACGGCTAGGAATGTCTACCAAGAAAGATGCCGCCAGACCATTCGGTCTGGGGGCTTTTTCGTGGTGGGCGGTACAGGACTCGAACAGCAGCGGAGGCGACCGCCGCCTGCGGCGGAAACAGGGAGCCGAGGCTGGGACAGCGTTCTGATTTTTCAAAGCCCTGCCAAGGGGCTGCGGAAAAATCAGCAAACGCAACCCGTACAGGCGCCAGCCGTCAGATTCCGTCAAGGTTCCCAACGCCTAGGAATGTCTACCGGGATGACTGCCGTTTTGTGGTGGGCGGTACAGGACGAGAACCGGAACGAGCAAAGGCAGGGTATCACTATGGTAGTGGTATCCTGCCTTTTGCTATTCTTAATAGAGTATGGTATACTCGGCTCAGTTCAACAAATCTGCATTTGGAGGATTGAATCATGTGGAATGAATTAGGCATAAGCGGAGGAACCGCAATTATTATTTTGATTGCGCTGTATTTCGTTATCAAATGGGCAGTTAAAAATGGCATCAAAGAAGCATATAGTGCTATCACCGGAAAGAAAACCGATGAAGATATCCAAAACGAAAAAGAGCTGAAAGAACTTGGATTGGATTCAGAAGATCAATAACTTCGCGTTTGCGCAGCGATGAAAGAGGCTGTTGAAAAATAGCTCTCTGAAAAATCATGTACAAAACCCGGAACTTTTCGGGGCCAAAACGGCTCAAAAAGGGTTCCGGGTTTCTGATTTTGCGCTATTCCTTTGTGCAAGCTGCTATCGCATTTTTATTTTGCAACAGCCCCTCTTTTTTATTTCCGGAGATTTTATTTTCGGGTATAGGCTTCCATGCCGTGCTCGGCGGGGTCGTAATATTCCATCAGGGTGATGTAGTTTTCCGGGTAGTGGCAGAATGCCGCACGCAGAACGCTGTCTGCCGGGCTGTTCACGCTCATCAGGCTGAGGATGTAGTACACCAGCATCCGCAGCACATCGCTCTCCACCTCGTGGCACAGACCCACCGCCAGCACCGGCACCACCACCTGCTGCGCCCGCAGCGGCACGATGGCCCCCACCTGCTCCAGAATGGGTCTGCTCATGGCCGAAGCCGTCATCACGCAGCGCAGCACCTTCGTCCACGACATTTTGCGGATGTTCTCCATGCTGCGCAGCCGTTCCATCACAGCTTCATCGTCCAGGATCACGCCCTCGGCTGCCTCTTTCTCCGAGAGGGTAAAGGCACACTGCAGCATATCCATAAAGGCAGCTTCATATTTTTCGTGGTAATTTGCGGCGCTTTTGCAGAACGCCAGAGCCGCCGCGATCACCGAATCCACATCTTCCTTTGTGGCCAGCTGGTCGAACCGCAGCGGCACGCCGCCCATCCGGCTCTCGATGATGCTCAGATCATCCAGCTCGTTCTGGTACGCCGTGGAGGGCAGAAAGCGGTCGTTTCCGTTGCGGTGGTAGCCCCACTCTTCCGGCATCACACGGGCCACGATATCGCCGCTGGAAATGATGTTGAAGATATTGCTTACATCCCAATCCGTTTTCAGTCCGCCGTCTGCCGTGTGGTCGTTGTCGTAGTCCGCCTGCAGATCCGGGCGGTCTGCTGCCGTCAGTGCCGCCGGTGCGGCAAAGGTGTAAACAAAGGTATTTTCCTGCGCGATCTGCGGCAGCTGCTGCCGGATGCGCGCCGCCGTCAGGTTTGCCACAGCCGCGCCGCGGCTGTAGCCGCCCAGCCAGAGCTTGATGGTGCCCAGCGTTCCCGCTGCAGCCTCGGCTTTTTCAGGTAGTCCTGCAGATCCTCAAAAAAAATGCTCTGCTGCTGTCACAAAGCCATAGTGCCCACCACCTTCGCCCACATGCAGGTTGCTGGTCCACTCGGCACCATAGCCGACACCGCGCAGCATGGCTGCAATAATGGTGGTGCGCTGGCCATCCTGTACCAGTGTTTTCTGCGCAAAAGCACAGCCCGCGGTATCCACCGGGGTGTTCAGGCTGCACTGGTAGCCCGCATAGACCGCATTGGCAAAGCCAAGCTTCTGGTAGGCATCCGCAATGCTGTCCTCACGGCCCGCTTCACCCTCCACCCAGTAAAGCGCATCGCTCTGGTAGGTGTTGCCGCTTGCCGCCACAAGGCCCAGCGTTGCCAGTGCCAGCTTGTGGCTGTACTGCAGCGCCGTGTTCTCAAAAAAGGCATCTGTATAATAAAAATCGTGGGAGAGATCTGTTTCGCTGTGGTCGCTGCGGAAGGCAAAGGAGTAGTAATCCTCCGGCACCGCACTGCCACCACAGCCTGTGCGTCCTGCGGCAGCAAAGCCTCTGCCGCGCGTGCGGGGCCAGCACGCTGCCACGGCAGCTGCTGCCGCCTTGCAAAAGGCACGTCGTTTTATGGTCTTCATCTTCCTGCTCCAATCAAGGCTTCTGCATAAAACCAGCCTGTTTTTCTAAGTATAGCGGATTTTGCACGCTGATACAATCGCTCTTTCTTAATAAAAACAGTCCATGCTCCACACACAGACTGTTTTATGGTATAGTATAAAGGTGTCCGGCTCATCTCAGCTCGATCTGCCTGCAGTAGTCCACGATGTGGTGGAACATCTGTTCCACTGCCGGGGCCATTGCGGCGGGGCGCTGCACAGCCAGGCCCACCACACGGTCTTCCTCTGGCTCGATGGGATAGATCTTGATCGCGGCCTTGCAGTCGCGCAGCAGCATCTGCGGCATGATGGAAATGCCCAGACCTGCTTCCACCATGGCGATGTTGGACTGGTCGTCGATAACATGGCAGCGGCGCTCGGTGCCGATCTTATATTTTTTCAGGAACTGACGCATCTCAGCATCGGTGGCATCGCACTGCACAACGAAGCTTTGGCCGTTCATCAGGCGGGAGTCATCACGCCGTTTTCCGGTTCGGGCCAGTCCTGCGGCACGATGCACAGCAGCGGCTCGCGGAACAGCTCGGTGAGGTTGAACTCTTCACGGCAGGTGGAGGAAAGGAACGCGATATCCACCTGACCGGTTCGCAGCCATTCCTTCACATCGTCGTAGGTGCCCTGATACACCTCGATCTCGATCTGCGGGTAGTGGGTCATAAAGCTTTTGAGCAGGCCCGGCAGCAGCGAAGCACACACCGAGTTGAATACGCCCAGCTTCACCTTGCCCTTTTCCAGGCCGTTCAGGCGGGCGATGCTCTGCTTGAGGGCCTCGTCGCTGTTGAGCACATCGCGAATAGAGGGATACAGGGATGCGCCGTAGCTGGTCATGGATACGCCGTTTTTGCCGCGGTTGAACAGAGCAAAGCCCAGCTCCTCCTCCATTACGGCAATGGCGTGACTGATGGCCGATGGGGTCAGGTGCAGCTGCTGTGCCGCCTTGTTGAAGCTGCCCTGCCGGGCCACGGCATCAAAAATCTCGTAGGAAAAAAGCGTCATGCCCAAAGCCTCCTTCCGTTTTTACTGGTTCGGAGACGCCCGATTCTCTGTGAATCTTTTTCATCTTTCATTTGAGATAGTTCAATTATCTTCTTGATTGTACTATCCCGCGCCTTTTCTGTCAAGCATTTTTGCCCGATTTATGCGCCTTTCCGGCGTATTTTGTCAAAGATGACGCAGGAGCCTGCCAGCCTGCGCCGTATCATTAAAAAAGCACAAAAAGTAGATTTTTTTCAAGTGAGGGATTCCTTATGACCGAGACTGCCAAAGCCCCTGTCCGCTGTGGACTCAGCGGCACAGCGCTCAAATACATCGCCTGCATCACCATGCTCATTGATCACATCGGCGCTTCCTGCATCGAAGCCGGTATCCTGCTGCCGGCCCTCGCCGCCGGTGCTGCCAGCTGCGGTGGCATCCCGGTCAGCACCCTGCTGGCGGCAGACCGTGTGCTGCGGTATATCGGGCGGCTGGCCTTTCCCATCTTCTGCTTTCTGGCCGTGGAGGGCTTTCTGCACACCCACGATGTAAAAAAATACGTCCGGCGGCTTCTGCTGTTCGGCCTTCTGAGCGAGGTGCCTTTTGACCTTGCCTTTTTCCGCACACCGTTCGCCCCCGCAGCACCAGAACGTTTACTGGACGCTGGCGCTGGGGCGTGCTGGCTATGGCAGGCTCAAGCGCTTTGAAAAGGAAAACGGCCTGCCCGGCTGGCAGGGGCTTGTGTGGGCGGGCGGCTGCGCCGCGCTGGCGCTGGCTTCCAACACCGACTACCACGCCATCGGCGTGCTCATCATCTGCACCCTGTACCTGACCCGCGCAGACCGCAAGCGGCAGTGCCTTGCAGGTGCGCTGCTGTTTTTGTTCGAGCTGACCGCGCCGCTGGCCTTTGTGCTGGTCTGGTTCTACAACGGGCAGCGCGGCGCGTGCAGTCCGCTGCAGAAAAAAGCCTTTTACTGGTTCTACCGGTGCACCTGCTAGTGCTGGCAGGTATCACGAACCTTATGCTATAACAGCAGAAAGCCCGCCGTCCAAAGACAGCGGGCTTTTTTACAGCTTCTCACATCGGGAACATCGCACCGGTCAGCAGCAGCATGGCAGGCACTGTGACCAGCATACACACGGTGGAGTGGGCCACCGCCTGACTGGCAAGGGTCGCTTCGGTGCCGGTCTGCTTGGCCAGCACAGCGGCAAGGCTGCCGGCCGGGCAGCATGCAATGATGGACAGGCCGGTGCGCAGCACATTGTCCAGCGGCAGCAGCCACAGCAGCAGCATGAACAGCAGCGGGAACAGGATGCCGCGCAGCAGGGTGACCCGGTACAGGAAACCGGTGTGCAGCAGCGCACGGATGTCGCTGTCTGCCAGCAGCACACCTACGATCATGAGCGCCAGCGGGGTGGTGCAGCCGCCCACCGCACTGCAGAACTGCTGCACCGGTGCGGGCAGCCGCCAGCCGGTGGCCAGCAGCACCAGCATAGCCACCGTGGCAATGTTGGTGGGGGTGATGAAGGTCTTGAGCCGGATCTTCTCGCCGGGGCGGAACAGGCACACCACATAGGTAAAGAACCATACATTATAAGAGGCCATGGCCATGCCTGCAAACACAGTGCCGCGCGCGGTGCCCAGCAGGGCGCTGCACAGCGGCAGGCCGATGAAGCCGCAGTTGGGCATAGCCGCCGTGCCCACCAGCACCGCATACTTGCCCGGCGTGTCGTGGTGCAGCCAGCTGCTCAACCGGCACAGGCCGGTGGTCACCACAAACAGTGCCAGCAGCAGCACGAACAGCACCCCTGCCTGAGTGAGCAGCTCCGGCTCACCGTCCACGGCTGCACCAGCCAGCATGGTACAGGGCAGCAGAAGCTTCATGATAAAATCCGACAAAAACTTGCTGTCACGATCCTTGATAATGCCGCTGCGTGCACCCACATAGCCCAGCAGCACTTCCAGAAAGATCACCGTGATCTGACCTGCCAAAACGCCAAACGCCATTGGTTCCTCCTTTTTGTTCCACAAGCCGCATTTTTCCTTTAAAAAGGAAAAAGCCCATTGATTTCAACGAATCAACGAGCTTTTTCTTGGCGGAGTAGGAGGGATTTGAACCCTCGCGCCGTTGTTTAGACGACCTACGCCCTTAGCAGGGGCGCCTCTTCGACCTCTTGAGTACTACTCCAGAGCAAAGTGTGTTACACTTATTCAATAAAAAATGGCGGAGAGAGTGGGATTCGAACCCACGGTACGTTGCGTACGGCAGTTTTCAAGACTGCTTCCTTAAACCACTCGGACATCTCTCCTTGTGGACATCCGCCTTACGCCGTGTCGAATGCCTATTTAATTTACCAGATTTGCACGCCGGTGTCAAGCCTTTGGCGCAATTTTTTTCTTTCAGCCTTAAAAACAAAATTTACCACAACCTTTTTGGGTCTTGGCCTGTTTCAGGTCTTTACAAGTACACCTTTTTGTTGTATAATAAACACAAGAAAATTTCCTCGCGGTGTAAAGGAGAAATATACCATGTCGTTTTCAGAACTTTTGAAGCAGTGCCGCAAAAAGCAGGGCATCAGCCAGGCTGAGCTGGCTTCCAAACTGGGCGTGACACAGCAGGCTGTCGGCAAATGGGAAAGCGGCAAGTCCTCTCCCGATCCGTCTACCGTGGCCCGCATTGCCGAGCTTTTGAACACCACAGCAGATTATCTGCTGGGCCTGTACCGCCCGGTAAGCAATGTTTCCGCCCCGGAAGAGCGGTTCTTTGGCAGCTATTCTGAAAGCCTGATCCCGGTGATCGGCACAGTAAAGGCCGGTTACGGTGCCCTCGCCTTTGAGGAGGACTACGGTCAGGAGTATGCCCGTGTGAAGGACCCCTCCAACTATTTTTATCTGGTGGTGCGCGGCGACAGCATGGAGCCCCGCATTCAGGACGGCGACCTTGCCCTTGTGCACAAGCAGGACACACTGGAAAACGGCGACCTTGGCGTGCTGATCTACGGCGATGAGGGCGAGGGCACCCTGAAGCGCTATATCCAGCGCGGCAATTGCGTGGTGCTGCAGCCCTTCAACCCGGCCTACAGCGAAATGGTCATCAAGGGCGAAGACTGAACCATCTGCACATCGCCGGCCGCGTGGTGGAGACCAAGGCGAAGTGGTAATAACTCCTTCCGTCTGCTCACGCTGTTCGCAGCCACCTCCCTCATGGAGGGAGGCCTTGGCAAAACCGGAAACTTTCCCGTACTGCCAAAGGCTCCTCCTCCGGGGGAGCTGGCACGGCGGCAGCTGTGACTGAAGGAGTTCGGCACAAATTGATGTAAAGCCATCTGCAATTTTGCGCATGGCTTTATTTTTTGACCCTTTTTCCCACTTTGGAGGTGTATTCTGCATGGAACAGACCCTGATGGACAAGCTTACCATTCTGGCCGACAGCGCCAAATATGATGTTGCCTGCACCTCCAGCGGCGCATCCCGCACCGCACGGGCAGGCATTCTTGGCAGCTGCTATGCACCGGGCTGCTGCCACGCCTTTACCGCCGATGGCCGCTGTGTAAGCCTTTTAAAGGTGCTCATGACCAACTGCTGTGCCTTCGACTGCAGCTATTGCGTCAACCGCAAGTCCAACGATATCCCCCGTGCCACCTTCACGCCCCGGGAGCTGGCTGAGCTGACTGTGGAGTTTTACCGCCGCAACTACATTGAAGGGTTGTTCCTTTCCAGCGCGGTGCTGGGCACGCCGGACTACACCACCGAACGGATGCTGGCCGCCCTGCGGCTGCTGCGGGGCGAATACCGCTTTGGGGGCTACATCCACGCCAAGGCCATCCCCGGCACAAGCCGGAACTGTTGCAGCAGCTGGGATATCTGGCCGACCGCCTGAGCGTGAATGTGGAGCTGCCCAGTGAGCAGAGCCTGAACCTGCTGGCCCCGGACAAAGGGCGGCACTCCATTTTCCGGCCCATGAAGCAGATCGCAGTTTCCGGCGCGCAGAGCAAACAGGAGCTGACCGTCTACCGCCATGCGCCAAAGTTCGCACCCGCCGGGCAGAGCACCCAGATGATCGTAGGCGCTTCGCCGGAGACAGACTACCACATTTTAAAGCTCACTGAGGGCATGTACCGGAAGTACAGTCTGAAACGGGTGTTCTACTCCGCCTACATCCCGGTAACCGAGGACACCCGCCTGCCTGCGCTGGACACCAAACCCCCGCTTTTGCGGGAGCACCGGCTGTATCAGGCTGACTGGCTGCTGCGGTTTTACCAGTTCAAGGCAGACGAAATTCTGGATGAAGCCAACCAGAGCTTCAACCCCTACCTCGACCCAAAATGCAACTGGGCCGTGCAGCACTACGGGCTTTTTCCGGTAGATGTGAACCGCGCGCCCTTTGAAATGTTGCTGCGTGTGCCGGGCATCGGCCCAAAAGCGCCCGGCGCATCTGGCACGCACGCAAGCTTTCCAGCCTTGGGTTGGACGAGCTGAAGCGCATGGGCGTGGTGCTCAAGCGGGCACAGTATTTCATCACCTGCAAGGGTTTTGCGGGTGCGCACCGGGCCGTGGCACCGCCGGGCGGGAGCGCATCACGCAGGCGCTCATCGACCCCAACGTGTTCGGCGGCAGCTGCGAACAACTCAGTCTGTTCACGCCGCCTGCGGTGGACGATCTGATCACGCAGGGCGTGGCACCGCGCGCAGCCATGCGCATGGTGCGGGAGGAGGCAGTGCAATGTCTGGCGAAGGCGCTGTAAATGTTCAAGTTCAGAAAACCCGCAGGCTCCACGATGCGGATGTGGTGTACCTCTACGACAGCAGCTTTGAAGGCTTTCTGTGCTGCGTGTTCGAGAGCTTTGCCCAGCACGAGATCCCCTTTGCGGTGTGGACACCCCAGCGGGAAACTTCCACCCTGTACCCGGTCAAGGACATCCCCACCGACCACGCCAAGGCTCAGCGGGTGTTTGCCAGCTTTGGCAGAAAGCTTGGCCCCGAGACAGAGTACCTCGTCAGCCGGGATTTCCTCTCCGGGCGGGAGGACAAAGAGCTGCTGCTCATCCGCTTTCTGCATCTGGCCTTCGCCCTCGGCCCCGGTACCGTGAAGCGCACCGGCCACCCGGACGTGGCCCCGCTGTATGAGATGAAGAAAAGCCTTGACTGGGAAGTGGACAAGTTTCAGGGCTTTGTGCGGTTTGAGGAGCACGACGGGATGCTGGGCGCCGTCATCCACCCCAAAAACTACATCCTGCCGCTGCTGCGGCCCCACTTTTGCGGACGGTTCCCGGAAGAAAACTTTATGATCTACGATGCGGTGCATCAGGCTGTGCTGCTGCAGGAGGACCACAAGGCCCGGCTGCTGGAGCTGGCTGCACCGCTGGAGCTGCCGCCGCCCAGCGAGCGGGAGCAGCAGTTTCAGGCATTGTGGAAGCAGTTCTACCAGACGCTGGAGATCAAGGCCCGCCACAACGAAAAATGCCGCATGACCCACTGCCCCAAGCGCTTTTGGGCCGATATGGTGGAGATGAAAGATGAATTTTAACAAAAACGTTGCATCTGCGGCGTTGCAACCCCCAAAACCTATGGTATACTATAAGAGATATCCGGCAGGCCTTCTGCCGAACACTCCCGCACTGCTGCGGGGCAACACAAAAGGAGTATTGTAGCGTTATGGTTCGCATTACTATGGAAGACGGCGGCATCATCGATATCGAGCTGAACGAAGAAGCCGCTCCTATCACCTGTGAGAATTTCAAGAAGCTGGTCAGCGAGGGCTTTTACAACGGCCTGACCTTCCACCGCGTAATCCCCGGCTTTATGATCCAGGGCGGCTGCCCGCTGGGCAACGGCACCGGCGGCCCCGGCTGGAACATCAAGGGCGAGTTTGCTGCAAACGGCGTGAACAATCCGCTCAAGCACACCCGCGGCGTGATCAGCATGCACGCGCCATGAACCCAACAGCGCCGGCAGCCAGTTCTTCATCATGCATCAGGATGCACCTCATCTGGACGGCCAGTACGCTGCCTTTGGCAAGGTGGTTGCAGGCATGGATGTTGTGGATAAGATCGCAGCTGTCCGCACCGACTGGAACGATAAGCCCACCACCCCGGTCAAGATGAAGACTGTGGAGCTCATTGAGCTGAATTTCAAACCTAAAAAATCCCGACACCTTGCGGTGCCGGGATTTTGTTTTTGTTGATGCTTGTTTTTAGCAGCCTTCCTTTTCGGCCAGCTTGCGGCCCATGAGCACGCCCATGACCGAAGCCATCATCAGGCCGCGGGTCCAGCCGGAGGAGTCGCCCAGACAGTGCAGGCCCTTGATATTGGTGTCAAGGTTCTCGTCCATCTTCACCTTGTTGGAGTAGAACTTCAGCTCCGGGCTGTACAGCAGGGTCTCGTTGGCGGCAAAGCCGGGCACCACCATATCCAGCATCTTGATGAACTCAATGATGTTGGTCATGGCGCGGTAGGGCATGGCGGCGGTAATGTCGCCTGCCACGGCATCCTTCAGGGTGGGCTTCACGTTGGACTGGGCCAGCTCCTTCTGCCATGTGCGCTTGCCGTCCAGAATGTCGCCGTAGCGCTGCACCATGATGTGGCCTGCGCCCAGCATGTTGGTCAACTCGCCCACCTTCTGTGCGTAGGCAATGGCTGGTTGAACGGCTCGGTAAAGTTGTGGGAGACCAGAATCGCAAGGTTGGTGTTCTCGCTCTTTTTCTCCTTGAAGCTGTGGCCGTTGACCACGGCAAGGTCGTTGTCGTAGTTTTCCTGCGCCACAAAGCCGCCGGGGTTCTGGCAGAAGGTGCGCACCTTGTTCTTCCAGGCTTGGGGTAGCCGATAAGCTTGGACTCATACAGCACCTTGTTCACCTTTTCCATGACCTCGTTGCGGCACTCCACGCGCACACCGATGTCCACGGTGCCGGGCTTATGGGCAATATGATGCTCGGCGCAGATCTTTTCCAGCCAGTCCGCACCGCGGCGGCCGGTGCCAATGACCACGGTATCCGCATACACAGGCCGGACCTGATCGCCGTCCTTCAGCAGCACGCCCTTGCACTCCTCGTTCTCAAGGATGATGTTCTCGCACTCGGTATTGAACAGCATCTCCACGCCGTTGTCGGCCAGATAGTTCTGGATGGCAAGGTACAGCTGCTGCGCCTTCTCTGTGCCAGATGGCGGATCGGGCAGTCCACCAGCTTCAGGCCGGCATGGATGGCGTTCTTGCGGATCTCCTTGATCTCCTCGCCGGTGTAGATGCCCTCCACATGGGGGTCTGCGCCGAACTCAAGATAGATCTTGTCGGTGTAGTCGATAAGCTCCTGTGCAAACTCCTCTCCGATCAGGGCGGGCAGGTCGCCGCCCACCTCATAGGAGAGGCTCAGCTTGCCATCCGAGAAGGCACCTGCACCGGAAAAGCCGGTGGTGATGGCGCAGGTGGGGCGGCAGTTGACGCAGTGGCCCACTTCGGCTTTGGGGCAGTGGCGCTTTTCCACGGGCTTGCCCTTTTCCACCAGCAGCATCTTCTTTTTGCTGCCGTGGCGCAGCAGCTCCACAGCGGTAAAAATGCCAGCCGGGCCGGCACCGACAATGATCAGATCATACTTTTCCATTTCTCTTTTATCCTTTATATGATTTTTATTTGCTCAAGCTTGGCTCAAGCTTGCATGATAAGACTGACGGCCTCGCCCTCTCCGTCACGGCTTACGCCGTTCCACACTCCCCCTTTTGTCGCTACGCGACATCTTCCCCCCGGCGCGGGGGAAGTCTTTCCTCAAAGGGAGAGGCTTGGCAAAGAGATGAACCTTGCGTGGACTGCCAAGGCTCCCACTTTGGGAGAGCTGGC